>Ga0209092_10000541_pt1 | contig 37460 bp, 21 predicted proteins | sample FraStrMetagenome_FD_187446 | JGI IMG/M metagenome (GOLD analysis project Ga0209092, IMG submission 187446) | Marine eukaryotic phytoplankton communities from Arctic Ocean - Fram Strait ARC3M Metagenome (SPAdes) (version 2) | ecosystem: Environmental > Aquatic > Marine > Oceanic | place: Fram...
GTGGGTTACTTTTACCTAGGTATTCCTGCCGATTACATAGAATAAATTATGATCGCACTACGGTAAAATAAGTTCTAGATTATCTCCGAGATCGGCAAGGACAAATCTTCGGAGCCGTGGAAGCGTAGTCTAGAACTTATTCTCACCTAGGTGCAATAATAACTATTATTTGGGTATCTTTTTGATGGAGCTGACAAATGATGCTTTCTTTCATAATGATTATTACAATGACAAATTGTATTATTTGAACCTTTTCTTATGCTAAGATCCCATTTACACGAAATCTCTGCTCTGCCTTGTTGTTGTAGGTTATTCAACCACCAATTGTTTTCCAGTTTGCCAAAACCTTTGTAAATACACCTTGTAAATACACCTTGTAAATAATTTTAAATATGATACCATACATCTTATTCACCTCAATTGAAAATTAACTGTACTGCGTGATATAATCTTTCTATCATTCAATTTCATTCTTTGGAATAGTTTACCCAAACTACAGAAGCCATCTAATTAACATGTACAATATACAGTGTATTTTTAGCTAAATTAATCTAAGATTTAGATGAAATCACTTCAGCTAAAATAATATCAAGGACATTTTTAGTGAAGCTAAATCTATAGCAATGATATAATTACTTAAAATACAGAGCAGCATGTAGCTGCTCGTAAACTACGTAAAATAATAAAAATAAAATAAAAACAACTGCCTCGCATGTATTGAGTAGCATCCAATGGAGAACCATATCATCATGTGAATGATGTCTCCTTTGGACAGCATGTGATAAGAATTCTTTGAAGAGCTGTCTGAACCAAGTGGATTTCAATATATATCCAGTATGGAATGTATGTGTCAAATGTGAATAAAACATAAATTTAAAATAAACTCACATTTATCATAACCAACTTTTATCTACCTTAATTCTAGATAGTCTTTGCACAAGGCACATGTGGGTGTTAACTTTGTAAGGTTGCCCTTCGTTATGGTCTCAGAAAACATAGGTTTATATTTAGATGATCAAGAACTTAGTACATGAACTTGAAACCATATACAATATACAGTTTATGATCCAGCTAAATTAGTCTACTTTTAGATGTTATCGTCAAACTATAGCTGTAACTTTAATATTTATATTAAAAAGCTAGCATTGATTTTAATAGTTAGGTATGAATACACATGTAGCGATTCATAGATGACATTAAAATTAATGAAAACAAAATCATCAAAGTCTTCCTCCTCACAGGGAAGCAGCTGCCGAAGCCAAGCTTGCAGTTTGATTCATATGCATTAGTAGCATCCAACAGCTGCCTGTCATCTGTCTGGCCCACAGGTGTCAGCTGCCATTGTCATGGAAACTGCGCGGTTTCCAATATGTGTTTAATATGTCCTGCATATTAATTGATGATTTTAGAATAGTCAATTAAAATAAGCTCATAATTATCATCCGTTCAACTTTTGTATTAGTTTACTCTAATCCATTATCTGTGCAGAAGGCATATATATATTCAATTCCCAAATTTTCAATAAACCAATGGAATCTATTTTGAAACCAGTCAGTATGCGAATCGATCCCCGTGTAACAATTTTTATTGAGATACGTAAGTGACAGAAAGAAAAAAACGGATATAACCCAATCTAATTGAAATTAAAAAAAAATTAGAAAATTATATGGACGGCGGTGTGTCGGGGACGATTTCGAAGCGACTATAGATGCGAGAATAAAAATGGGTGAAAACCTCGAGATAAGCAATGATGATGAAATTGATCATTGGATCGATAGTATTCCGACGGAAATGAACGCCTGTAGCTTGGAAGTGTTGAGAAACTATAGATCTTTGAATATTTTAGAAAATCTTGAAGATTTGGAAGAAAAATCAAAACTCCATCCTCTCATTATCGGATGTTATCAATTAGATGAATCCGAGAGTTCAACAGCTGGCAATCGAGATGGACAATTGAGATTATACATGGTGGATGAAAAAGCGAGGAAAAACGAATTATCTGATCTATCTTTTTGCAACAAATCAAACCTAAATCTGTACTCTGAAAGCATACCTGAGCATATTTGCCAAACTGAAGCTGGTGTTTTGGATGGCAAATGGTTACAACGTTGTCCCATGACTCTTTCAAAAATATCAGACGATCCTGATTTAAAGACAAATAAAAGATGTCACATTTTTGCATCGGCATCGGCAAGTGGAAAGATTTGGTTGCATTTATTGAATTTCGATAAACAATCTTCTTTCTGTATGGAGCCATTTGTTTCCTCGTCTTCTTCTACAGATGGAACTAATGACAATAGAATTTGTCTTGCTTTAGATATAGATGAGTCTAATGTAAATGCAGATTCTGGAACTGGATCTATCAAAATAATATCTAGCTATTCTGATGGAACATTGGCCATACATACAGTTGTCTTCCCTGGAACGGAAGGTGATGTTCGCATAGAGGAAGATGTGAGATGGAGAGCTCATTCTCTTTTTAACGGAATGGCACCAGCGGAAGTATGGACATGCTGCTGGGCGAAAACGAAAAATAACGAAGCTTATAGTAATTTAGTTCTTTCGGGGGGTGATGATTGTAAATTAAAAGGCTGGGATGTACGCCTTCCGATGACGCCCTCTAAACCTATATTCCAGATTGGTGAAGAAGAGCACGGTGCCGGGGTTACAGCTCTTTCTTGGCATCCAAAAAATACAAATGTCTTTGCATCAGGTAGTTATGACGAAGGTGTTCGAATATGGGATATACGATGTATGACGTCTTCTGCAGATAGTAGTGGCTGGAGTGGAAGACCCAAAATGTTGGCTAAAATAGATTCAAGTGGAGGAGGAATATGGAGATTGAAATGGCATCCCGATGAAGCCTCTAAATTACTTGTAGGGGCGATGCATGGAGGTTGCCGTGTATTAAATATTCCTGCATTAGAATCCGAAGCAAACACTCAAAATAATGTAGGTATAGACATAATAGCGTCTTTTACAGCTCATAAAAGTATGGCATATGGAGCTGATTGGCTTTCAACATCTACTTGTAGAGATGATGATTCTGTCGTTGGAGTGGATGTGGCAGCAAGTTGCTCATTTTATGACCAACGTTCTTTTCTATGGAAAGTAAATTGATCATTTATTGACTTTTAATAATTATATAAACTCCTAAAAAAAAAGTCGATTCAGCAGTATTCATTGCAATAAAAAATTGATGTATGAATTCATTTTGCAAAAAAAAAAGAAACAAAGATTTTTGATCTTTATTGACTCTGATCAAAACTCACGTACCATACGGTATATCAATACTGCTGAAACCCGACTACATAACACAACAAACCATACACCATGCACTTTACATTATAAATTCATATCTTCAAAAGTAAAAATCAAAAGTTAGTCCAAAATGGTATTTTCTTGTCCACGTTATGGACTACTCCTTCTGCTATCGTTATCCTCTCTCCATCAAACAATTGTAGAGGGAGTGCAAAGACGTACTGAATGTGATGATTGGGCCAATATGGGAGAATGCGATGCAAACCCAAACTATATGTGGGAGCATTGCGAAGATTCCTGCACAAAAGTGGAAACAAAACGGCATTCGGAGATTGCTCATATTGGATCCTTCTTTGAGTTGAGTGCTATGGACATTGATCAGAATATGGTGGATTTTGAAGAATTTCGTGGGAAAGTGACTATTGTTGTCAATGTCGCTAGTTATTGTGGTACGTTTAAGATTTGTCATTTGTTCGGAAACATGAAACACACATTGCTAATCTCAAGTATTTACTTCATCCTAACTATACAATGATGAAAGGATACACACAAGAGCATTATGCCGAGCTGGTAAAGCTTCATAGATCTCTCGCTCATACAGGAATGGTGGAAATACTAGCATTCCCATGCAATCAATTCAATCATCAAGAACCCGATGATTGTGGAAGAATCAAACAATTTGCCTTAGGAAAAGGAGTAGAATTTCGAATGATGTATAAAATTGATGTCAATGGAATGAATGCTGATCCAGTGTATAAATTTTTGAAGAAGGAAGCTGGACCTCATCATATTGCGTGGAATTTCGCTACTTACTATGTTATTGGACCGGATGGGAGTGTTCAATCCTTTTCAAGTGTTTTGCCAACCCAATTGGAGGATGTTGCACTTGATTTGCTAAGTGAGGAATTGTAATTGTGAAGTATCTATTCTATCTCCAAGAAAGTAGGACTGAAACAAGTATTAAACTAACAAGAAATAATAAGAGTAGTTATAACATAAATAACATCGTTAACATTTTAAGAAATGAAACAAAGAAATAAAAAATCTTCCATCCAAATCCAAATATACTTCTACTTCCAATAGATATAATTCATCCTGAAAAGAATTCCATATTCTTGAATGCCAAGAACATAGCATTACTTTCCATAATAATACTATAATATAATCGAGACTTAAAACTTGGCACCACCCATCCCTACAGGTTGTTGACTTCCCGAACTAGTAGATATGGTGGCAGAGACGGACGGAGTCATGTCTCGATGATAGAGATGCATTGGTGATGGATCTGAAGTTCGGGAGAGTGCTCCTGGATGAGAGGGGGTGGAGTTATTGTTGCTGTCGTTATTGTTGTTATTATAAGTGGGATGATAGTCATGTGGTGGTCCTCCTCTTCGAGAGGATGAGTGGGGATGTGGTGGGACGGGAGGATGGTGGGGTGAGCGATAATGGCGAGGAGAGGGGTTTTGATGTTGAGGAGTGTTGTTGCGATGGTAGGGACCATGATGGGGAGACTCAGAGTGATGTGGAGGAAGACGATGATGAGGAGATGGATGTGGTGGTGGTTGAGAGGAATGAGAAGTGGTTTGAGAATGAGATAAGGAAGAATAATGAGGAGCATGTGGAGGTGGAGGAGGACGATGGGGAGAATGCATATTGTGATGCTGTGGTGATGTCGATTCCATGGGGTCTGTACCAACTCCAACTCCAACTCCAACTGTACGTACAGGTCCTGAAGTACTACCAGGTCCAGATGCAGTGCTAGACGTCGTACCATCACCAACACCCATAACCATGTCATTGGAGGTGGGTTCAATTGCATAAGATTCAGGAAAACCCTGTATTTCCAAGTTAAGACGTCTCATAATCATGTATTCGTCAATCTCCACTTGTGTCGCGGCATTCTTCATGACAGGTGGGGGTTCATCAGGACGGCGTTTGAGTTTGGGTTGATATGGACATATATGGCCCTTCTTGGGAACTCCACACTGCAAAATGAATCAAATTAAAAAAGAACGAAAGTTAGTTGGAATGTTTAGGCATTGACATTATTACAATGAGAAATAAGATAATGCAATAATGCACGAATGAAATAATGACTTACTCTACCACATCGATAACTTCCCCTTCCCTTATCGTCTTCCTTGGCATTTCGTCGTTTCTCCATTCCAACATCTTGACAAAAAGCAGGCATACCCATAGGAGGATATGCTTGTGGTGGTCCTGTCATAGAATACGAATTGGGAGGAGGTGGTCGTTGGTGATAAGGATCATCCCAGTTGTTCATTTTGCTAGAAGGAGAAGTGCCCGATGATCCTCGACCTGATCTAGAAGAAGGGGGGTGCATCATGTGTTGCGGCATCATATGATTTCCATGTTGCGGAGGTGGGGGGTGCATTTGGCCTCCATGTGGAGTTGGTGGAGGATAATGTGGATTGTTGCTTCCAGGACGCCAATTGTGGGAATTGGGGTTGTTCGAATAATGCGAATTAGGGTTTGGACGTTTGGAGGGTGAAGGAGATCTACCTGGTCGGTGGGGAGAATAATTGTTGGAAGACGTGGAAGATGATTGAGAGGTTTTATTCGGAGGATCGTTATACCAACCCCCCCCTCCACCTCCACCATTACTGTTGCCCTCTGCATAATTGGAACCTCCTCCTTGCTGTCGAAAAATAGATGGGTTATGATTTCCATATCCGCCTCCACCTTGCGGTTGATTTCCTCCCCACATTCCATGATTCCCATGCCCACCTCCACCGTGATGTCCACCATGATTATTCATATTAGGTGGGGGATATCCAGAAGGAGGTCCATTGTAATATCCACTCTGATGGCTATTATTATTGTAGGCTCCAACTTCATTTTTGCGAGATTTGCGTCGTTTCGCAGATGAATTTATATTGCTCGGATCTCCATTATTTCCAGGAGTTGATGATCCAGTTGGTGTGACCGTATTGCTACTTCCTTTCATTGGAGTGGAAGAAGATGATCCAGGACCATGATGGCCCAAGTGATGACTGTCCACGTCCATATTCTTCTTTTCTGTTTGTCTTTTGATTATGTTTGCAAATCACTTGCACTGATTCAATTCTCAACACACTACTGGATAGTTCACTTAGATTTTTTGCGTCTTTAATCACTCTAGAAATGTTAATGATGATGAACAACAATTAATCACTTGTGTGTTTCGTTCTTCGCGCCTCAATCCAATTCTATGCTATGGAATAACTTATTAAATCATTCAGAAATACGAATCTATGCATAAACACATATAAAGAGAATATGTAATGCCCACTCGAGTTGAAAAACATGAAACACTCCTATTAATACTAGGTATATAGCGACTCGATTCCCATATCAACCCCTCAAATATACACATAAATCCCAATTCACACATATCACATTTATCAAACGAATTGAGCACATAATGAACACTATGTCAATCCATACGTTGGCATTTGTTTCACTATCAAAATGTTCTTTTTATACACACTTATATATCCTTTAAGTATACTCCTATTACATGTATTTCAATCTTGTAAATATTCAAATCATTGGTTTTCCATCCACATTCCAAAAAGTTCTTACCGTGAATTACATGTGCTTTACTATTTTAATTAGACTTTTTATGTATGTTCAACGCTTCGTCAAGCCAACAAAGTGTTTCCCACAATGTAGGATTAAATTCGATTTTATATAGAAAAAGTGATTCAGTTCACTGTCTAAATAGAATCGTAAATATCGCCAATAAGCGATACTCATATTTCAATTTGCAAAGATGGACTTTTGTTTTGCTTCGGGATGAGAGGGAATGACATCTCAAATGTGTCAAAATGGGTGTTTGACGTCAGCGTCCACGTCATATTTTCAATCATTTTTTTTTATTTTTTATTTTTTTTGAAAGTTTTCTTTCTCCGCAAATTCAATTGCATAGTTTGTATTCCCAAACATAAGATTTAGGTGCATTTATTATATCATCACATTCAAGAATACTGGAATTTCTCAAGGGATAGAATAATTTTATCAAAAAACTTGAACTGATTACGATTGATAGAGTTCATTCTTATGGAAAGATATCGCTGTCATGCATCATTTTCATTTAGCGAAGGTGCACCTTCATTCAGTGAGGGATGATGCCTGTGACAAAGAATTACACCTAAGGATTCAGGTTCTTTTCGAAGGAGTCCTTTCGCGCAATCGGCATATTCAAATATTCAAAAAAGTGCGTGAAAAGACTTCAAAAGATTTTTTCATGTAAAAATCGTTTTCTTTTTTCATTTGTTGGAATTACTATGAGCAACATACGTGGATCTTTATAGATGATACGACAGAAAATCAATTGTACTAGGGCTGTTGATAGTTCATGATTTGCAAAGCTTCGTCATAGAGCACATCTGTCCATCCCTACCATGACGATGCAATCAGCACAAACCTTACCGTTTCTGCCATGTCACGTCACTATCTTGAAATCTCTCTATGCAGAGACTGAATGCAGTCACAACACTAATGATAATGATACAAACGAACTGCAGAAGCACACAAAAGAAACTATTATATCACAACATACCTGGGATCTGATTTCTTTATATTTGTCAAAGCAAAAACAACTTGAGAAAATCCAAAAGAAAACCTCATTGCATTCAGGTGTACATGATGAAGCCTTAGCGGTTTCTGAATCAATAGTGTCTCCGCATCAATCAAAGCCATTGATTGATTTTCATGTTGCTACAAACCATGCCATTATGAGAAATACACCGGTATCTCATTCCAAAAAGAGGAAATCAAGTTGGCTTTCCCCGCCAAGTCAAATGAAGACAAATCGATTAAAGATGGATTCAATGTCTCAAAACTCAGAAATGTCCTCCTCTTGGACGTTTGTCACAAAACTTTTGGAGAAACGGAAACAAACCTCATTGATTCAATCCCAGAAAGCATGTGATCCGTTTGTATCTTTGTTGAATAAAGTACAAGAGATTATTCAAGAATTGCAAATTAATATTGATTTGCTAAAGGGCAATCATAAGAAACGGTATCGGAAGCGTATGAATGATTGGATTTTTGACGAAGGTGAAGAATCGCATGGTGAGATGGAGAATAATGAAAGTCTATCTGAATCCGATAAAGCATCAGATGCTGAACAAAATTTTATTGCACAGATGACTTTAAAGGTCAATTTATGGGTCCGTTTAGCTCAGAGTTTAAACTTAATTATGGAGCATAAATCCAAACAAAAATCAAAGCTCTTTTGATGGAATATCCGCATTTAACTTTTGATTACCAATCATTTATAAAAACATGGTGATTATTTTGTCCATCAAAGATTTCTTAAAACAAAGTAAATAACAACTCCAATAAAATTGCTTCTTTATTCATGTTATTGTTATTCGTGTATTTTTTCTTTTCTTTCAAGAAATGTGTATGCAGCAAGTCCTGCTATCGTAGATTGCATGGTTCTAATCACCTATCCTTATTTATTTGAAATAGACATTGTATGTCGGGGAGGACTCTATCAACAAGCTTCCAAATTCTGTGTTCCAGATCAGCTTATTGTCCTCGTTTGAATGATTGAATTTATTTTGAAGATGCTTTATGCTTTAATCATAACACAATTTTTATACGGTTGGTGGAGGTCCAACGCTGGTAACATCAATACTGTCCTTAATGAAGGGAAATAATAAAAATAATAAACTTGTTCCAATCATGAGTGGGAAAGCAAGAGCTAGACCAATATCAAAGCCATCTGCATTTTTACCAGGAATCACTCCACCTAAACTGGCGGCTTTCAATTCTTCATCTGTGGCTTCCCAACTTTTCATCTTTTCTTCAAGAGTGAGTTTTTGTTCCGTAGCTGTCTCTACTTCTGATTCATTCTCCGTGGATTTACGAACAACAATGGATGGAGCTTTGAGGGTTGTGAATGATTGTGATTTAATCAAAAATGTTCCGGATCCTGCGGCCTTAGGAGCAAAGGCAAGAGAGCAGGTGTTTCCATATAGGAAAACAAGGATAGAAACGAGAGTAGCGGTGGATGTTGCAATGGATTTCATTGTTTGTCGATGTTGGCTGAATCAAATTTATTACTGGAAATGTGTTGTAAGGTGCCTTAATGAATTTTTATTTTTGCATTCGACATCACATCCGTCAGTCAGCAATTAAGAACGGATCACACCACTTTCAAGATAGGGGTCAAAAAATCCACATTTCACGCACTGCTGACACTGCTGTGCTACTTTATCAAATAAATAGGTTACCTACAAACATTTTTGTACCCTATATATCTATGTACACCAAAGCAAAATGCGTAGAAGCCGAGAGCGGGCCGGGAAGGGGGGCCCTCTAATTTTACAAAATTGATGCAGGCCATGATCCATGAAAGGATCTTTCCTATTAAGGATTGCCGTAAATTCCTACGTGCGGTACATTTCATTTTACAAAGAATATTATTGTCTTCAAATAGACACCAAGTGTCAGAACTCCCCTGTTCTTGTTTCTCTTTTCTTGCAATATTAAGGCGTATCGTAAACAAAATATTACAATAAAGATCACAAACATCACAAACATCAAGAATATAATTACCCCTAGCAATCAGAAAAATGTCGTTTTATAAAGCCATCCTCTTTCTTACAGGAATCGTATCCTCTGCAAATGCATGGAGTCATGTTACAATATCAAGATCAAGTGTTATCTCCGGTTATAGAGGCAAATCGAATCTTTTCTTGAAACAAGAGAAATCGGAGGGATCTCATACTCAATATGCTGCTGACTCGAATCCTTGTTGGCAAGACTTCTACGATGATGATTGTAGTATGAGTGCCATCTATGCTGCCAGCTTTGTGGCAAAGGATTGGATAAAAAGTATGCCATGTGCAAGTGGGCTTGAGGTGAGCTTGACAAAAATAGAAACTAACTATCAACTTGATAATCTTATTAACACATCCTTTTCAACTCTTTGAACTTTCAGGACTGTGACATGCCAGAAGAATTAAAACTGCCCAGCTCTTATCAGGATGGAGTTGAGGCTATTGATGTTATGGATCTCCTTGGTATCAAACGTGCTGGTGATCTTACACCATGAATAATGTCAAAATACGGTGCTTTTTCATAAATCGATTAGCTTCATTCTCTTTATTTTGCAGTTACCATTTGATGCATTTCACATTAAGGTTCTCATTCTGATTGGTAAAATCACTAAAAGATGATTCAAATCTGTCATCTTTCTCTAGGAAGCTCAATACTCTGGTAACCATGGTAAAAAACAGCAATTCCGTATCTATTTCATTTCATCTAATTGATTAATATAATATTCTAAACTAAATATTGTTAAAAACAATCAAGTATTTCTAAAACTATACAAAGTAATGCTAATAGCAAGTATATTTAGCAGGCAAATCTCTCGCTGTTATATTTGCAAGCTCAATATTGTTTGTATCTAATGAAGTCGAACCCAATAATGTCAACATACAAGCTCCAAACACTTCTCTTGTTACAGCTATTTTGAATTTACAAAGGACATCATCGTTGACTAAACCATCATGACAGCACTCTAAAAAAAATCTCTTCGCTAAATCCATTGCCTCTGGTTGATTTGAGGGCAGTAAAGAAGAAATCATTTCTAGCATCAATCTATAAGTATTAGTATTTGGAGCGATGATGTGATTTTTCTCCCAAGATTTATGCTTCTTTCTTCTATTCAGCCCATCATTTTCAGAGGCACGGTCACATAATGAATTATAAACTTCTATGGCGATGAAAAATGCTTCTTTCTGAACTCCAGAACATATGTATTCACTTAAGTCACTCTTTTCCTCCATATGATCATGGGTAAAATTTGATGCTGCACACGCTCCGATAACAAAATTATAGGAATCAATATCAGGTCGAACCGAAAAGTCACCTGGGCTTTTACTGTACAAATATTCCATCCATTGCAATAGAGCATGAGCACGTTTAGCTTTTTGATGTGGGTTGCTGATATCATTAACCCATGCTGAGAGAACTATATTGTATAAGAAAGTATCAGGTTTATTGTTTTTCTGAAATTTTAAATCGACCTCTTCATTTTTTGTGCAAAACTCATATAGACGCAGCAGTATTTCCTCAGCTTTTTCACCATTATTGATGTTGCGAAAGCAAGAAATCACGCCTTGGAAGCATCTTTTGTTTGGATTTAAGTCAGGAAAATCACCTGAACTTCGAAGAATTTCAATTTGATTCAACAGAAATTCGGCATTTTTCGCAGCCTCGTCAGCATTGCTCGAAGACCAAGCATTGATCACAGTTCCAAACGTTACAATGCTAGGCTTGGGCATTATACTGTGTCCGCTGAACTTTCCTGCTGAAGATGGCTTCAAGTTGTGTAATTTTTGATAAGTAATTTCATTTAAATTTGATGAAATCATTTGATCAAGTATCTGCTGAGCTAGAGGAGCAGCATCCTTTGTCGCAGATTTTGTATGGGCATTGATAACGCTGTTATATGTGATTGTGTTAGGTTTCATTTGCACATTTTCTGTTTGCATCCTCTTTAGTACTCTGTCTGCTTGTACACCAGAATCTACCGAAGCAGCACAAGCCCAACCATTAATTATTGTATTGTAACTGCTTACGTTAGGCTTCATATTTACTTCATCATGACCGTGAGCACTAGCTTCAGCTTGAATCATTAGCATGCGATCAAGAACCAATTCTGCTCGTTGAGGTTTTCCGGCACGTGCATAGCAATTTAAGAGAGAATTCAAAGTTATTGTATCTGGGCGCAAGGGGGAGTTTGGGTCCGTTTTATAAGAATTTTCCATTTCTAATCTGAGGACTTCCACATGTTGAATTATTCTTTCTTTTTCTTTCGTGAATGAATTGTCCAGGCTATTTAAAGCACGCGCATACGCATTAAGAAGAATAGAATAAGTGTACTTTGTTGGATGCAAGTCAGGATTTTTTGTTTCTTTGTAACCTTCAACAAGAGTTTGAAAAATAGTTTCTACTCTATCAATGGCATTTTTGTCGCTTGAACGTGACCATGCCGACATAACGGTATTAAAACAAACAGAATCTGGTTGTACAGAAAAAGTTATATGGTTCTTGTTAGATACCTTCGACGAAGCTCTTCCTTGCATTTGATCGAAGATTCTTTGAACCTGTTTCGCAGAATCCCTTCGTCTACATCTAGCCCAAGCTGACATTGTTGTAGAAAAATTTGTGGCATCTGGCTTTGCTGCTGATTTTGGAAGTGTAGGCATATCATTTAATGACAAATTTGTAGATGCAGCTTGACTTCGCTTTTTCTGAAACTCAAGCATAACCTTTTGACGCATATACAAATTTTGAACGTATTCATCTATCATTAGATTGAGTATTTGCTCGGCTCTTTTCGCTCCTTGCTTACCCTTAGCCTCTGACTTTCCCCATGCGTCTATTGCAATATTATACATTTCAGAACTTGGGAGTGGCTTCCCACTATCGATCGATTCCAGTAAGACCAAGTTTGTATTAACAAGATTAGTAAGAGATATCTCGCTAATTGAATTTCCATTACCTTTCAAACACATCTCTTTGTAATGCTTAGAATTGCGAATAGACGACTCTACGATGCACCGAGCTAAAATTCTTTCAGCTAATTTAGCGCCTTTTACAGAACGTAATCGAGCACAACTCTCCATTAGAGGATACAATGCAGATTCAAATGATTCACTCCATAATTCAGAATTTCTGAGTGATTCAAGTAAGTTAACTTGATCTTCAAGTTGGGACACATTCATAAATTGAAATTTATGTGTGTTTTGGACAAAGCTATTCGTGAACAATTCTTCTTTTTTTTCAGACGAAACTCCTGTATCATATGAATATTCGTCTATCAAAGAGCTAAGTTTAACATCACTTGAGAAATTTCTTTGATTTGTACCTTCCTCTAATTTGTTTCTTCTATCTATTCGCTGAATCCACTTGACGAGAATTTCTTGTTTGTCGTTGTTCTTGTATTGGCATGAATTGAATGGTAACATCGATAAAGATCGTACATTCTCCCCTTGTTTCGATTTACATCTATGTAATTTTGATGAAGAAGCTACTTGCATGTACTTTGTATTAGATACAATAGTGCTAGCCCGATGTCTCCTGATTTGAAGAAATATCAATCGAGAAGCCATTTTTCTACCGTGAGCGTTGTCCTCCCATATCTCCTAAATTTAGAAGTAAAATTGTTTTTAATACACCGTGCTGAAATAAAAATTGCATAAGCTCAGAGCCACTTGAATTGATGAGCTATTTATTTAGCATTTATTCAATATTTTTCTCTCAAGCCATTGTATGATCTAAATGAGTCACCTACAACGTACAAGTGTAATCTTACGATCAAAAATGTTTGGCCTGCCTACACATGTAATATCTATGTACAGTAACTCTAAAGACATAGCCTACCTCAAGAGAAAGTGACGGTATTTTGGCGACTTATGTAGCAGGTCTTTACTGTGAAATCTTGCAGCCTAAGTAGATGTGAGCTTACATATATTTATTAATCTGCAATGTTGCGTAATATTCTGTTGCAAATTAACTTATCGAGCAATTTCACATTTTTTTCCTTTAATAGATACAGAATTTCTTCTTGCTGATCTTCCAAATGTTACATTTTCGTTGGAGTCGGTTATAAGTCCTAACGGTCACAAATATCAATAAAAAAGGGAAAACGTTGAGACAGCAATTTTTTGGTCGTCTGCTGGGAGGTCAGAGCTCTCTTTCTTTTCTGTAATTGATGTGATCGTTTCTTGGATATTCCATACAAGTTTGCGTGATTGTTGCGCTTGGCAAACTAGGCCGTACTAGAGCATTCATCTTTAACAAGATGTTGTTTCGAACTATTTTAACTTCGAGAAAAAGAACGAGAAGATGTACATTGTCTTTCCAATTCAAAAACAACAATCAGTGACGACTGTTCTTATTCGCACGTTACTTCTTAATTTTCCTAATTAAATTTATACGAGATTTTCATTCAGAACTTTGACGACGCTGCATGAGGAAAAATTCCGTACACGTGGTAGAACTTTTCGGAATATTGTTTAAGTATGCATGTTTTCAAACGTGTGAGAACTTTTGGAAAAAGAATTCTTAAGTATGCACTAACAATTTCAACAAATATTAGATCAAAAGAAACACAGAACATATCATATATATTAAAAACACTGAATGATAAAAATATGATTCCCAATTATTCCCGAGAATTTGCACCCTTAGTCAGACATGATACTGGCGTCACCTTAACATATGATGAACAATATCAACAATACAATTCTATGAAAGAAGAACCGAAGAAAACTAAGCATGTATCCAGCGAATCTTTTGATCTTGAAAGTCTTCGAACGCAGGAATCCAACAAAAATGAAAGTAAAGAGGGAATTCTCTTTTTTCCTGGAATAAAAAATGAAGCCTATTGTGTGAAACCAATATCTAATGTTGTGCTACAGGGATATCTCATGAAAGCTATGGGCAAATCGAAAACTAATGGAGAAGCTTCCGTTTTCAAGCCAGATAAAGACTCTATTTATAAGAAACGATTTGTGGCTACATTTGATACGATTGTTTCTAAAATTTTTTTGGCTGGTTTCTTCTGGCAGAGTGCCGCAATTTTATGTGGATACAGTATAGAAACATTTGAGTTTGCTGTCACTACTGGTCTTGGAGATGCTTTTGGTGTCTTCGTTGGGCATTGCTTTTATGACATATTTAAGAAAATTGTTGTTGATGAAGGCATAGATCTTACAAACACTCTTCAGATTGGCATTTTCTTGTCAACGGCATCGTTCTTTTCCGGCACAGTATGGCAACCAATCGTAAATGCCTTACAGACAGCAGGCTTCTCCTTTTTGGGAGTTTTTGTGTGCACGTGGATATGTTGTACGTATTCTTTCAATTTTGGGTTGAGAATTGGACGCAACCTATATTCGCAGCGATTGCTACATGTTGAAAGGCCAACGTGGGAAAACAGTCGAACTGACTTTGCACTCTCAATGGCTGTCGGTGGTGGTTCTGCATTTTTTGTCGGAACAGATACGACCTACCTGCCTGAAGTAAACTTTCTTTATTATGTGGTTGGGATTCATGACTACACGCCTCAATTAGTTGCAGCAGTGGCAGCGGGTTCTTCTTGTGTACTTGGGTTTGGCCTCACCCAAAGTGCTTTTAATGTATTGTATCCAATTGGTGAATGCTGGATCGACTAAGTCATCGGCCCCAAAGATCGCGTTGATGTATTTAGTATTATGAAGATTTTGTGTATCCTTTCCTTTTTTTGCTTTGAATAATAATTTGTAAAAAGCTTGCTAGTTACTTTCCTTACATGCGATGAAATTTGAGTTTTGTAGATACAATGGTTTCCAACCAGAAAGATTCTGAGAATGTAAAAAAGAAGATATCAACATAATTGTGCTTCATTATAAAAAGACATAAATTTGAATAATGTTTCAATGCTGTGTCAGATAATGGATGAGGTCGTTGGAATTGTTTATAAATGTAGTAATTGCACAAATTTATCTTTTAGTTGAGGGTAGCTCAAGATGTGTTTCACGGTATCAGCTGTTGAATCTACTTCTAAAAATTTCTGAGGAACAATAACGACAAAAATCCTGCTTATTATTCAATTTGCACGCAATGGTGGCCATTAGAACGTAGTTTTAAAGAGGAATGTATTACCATCATAACGACGGATGTTATGAGTCCTTTGAGTCGCAAATTCAAGTTGATTATACAACTATTTGCAGTTTGATGTACAATGTAATGCCTCTTCCGAATTATGTATCGAAACTGTAAAAGTGCAGTATCGTCTGTGAGAAAAAAGCAAATGAGGCATCTGCTCATAAAACCAAATTCAAAATAAGTAAAAGCCTGCATGATGTATATAAATATATTCAAGGTAGGTGATGGTATATAATTCTTCCTTAGATATGTAGATACAACAAAAAAATAAAAATAATTGTATAAACTAGATTATTATTATAAAGTGAGATAGGTTATTACACTACTATCTCCTACATACGAGGTGTACTACATCATAATGATAAAGAAACTATCTTTATTTAAACAACGTCATAATAAAGAAATGCTTTTCAGAAAAATGCTTTTCTTTTTCTTCCATGACTCATTCATTTTCACAGAATGCTTTAGTCATGAACACCGAGATACCATAGATTAGATTGAAATTTCAAGACGATAGCATTCACCATCAGAATTCAAGTTTTCACATAAAGGATTCTTTGACATGAGCTGTGTCAAGCTTTGACTTGTACTCACTTTCTACACGCAACAAGGAAACAAAAGAACGGCAACTTTTGATGAAAACTGAAGGGATAACGATAGTAATTTATTCTGGACAGGGGAAAAACAGTTTTATCATCATTCACCTCTGGTAAGTAGTGCAAATGTGGAAAAAATCATGCTCAAATAAGATACCGCCACGATTTCAGGGAGCTAAAGCCGAATTGTTGCATTGAGAAGTTCTATTTTTAGATGAATTCATCTTCGCAGAACCAATAACTTTTCGTTTTCACAAGTTCCGTTAAGATCTAAAAAGCATGACGAAATGAATCCGATTGTAGAAACAGAGCCTTTTCTAATCTCAAGAATACATACTATGCTTGCTCAGGATTAAGAAGGCACAGGAGTTATTATATGGTCTTGCATTGCTTAATCAAGCCCTTGCACTATCTATATCTTTTCTAATCTCAAGAGTATGGTTATGTGACATCTCATATGGAGTCGTATGTACCGGAAATACTTTAAATGTCGCAGAAGTCCAAGTTGAATTTTTTGTCTTAACTATCGGATTTAATGTAAAATGAGACAGCAGTTCGAAACCGAAATGATTTAAAATTTGGCGTGTCTCCACTTTCTTTTTAAGGATAGACACTGATAATAAATAGTCAACGTTGAGGTTTTATTGAATTTTATCATTTTTCAAACCTTTTATTTTGGTATTTCAAAAATATGAAATGACTATTTAGACATGCTAATAAATGAATTTTCACACATTTAAGATAGTTTTTCAAAATATTGAGTACTAAATTAGCCTTTTTCCCACTCCCAGCGTATTTTCGAAACAATTCTTTTCCGTTCAATTGCATTTGTTTAAGTATATCCGTCTCCTACGAAAACTTACAAAATTCAAACTTTTTTGAAAATGTTCTAACTCTGACAAAACCTATTTGGATTTTAAAACTTGGACAAAAATTTAACAAAAAAGTATTTTGGTGGTACTTGTGGTCGGTCTGCATAGACGCAAATGTTTACAAAAACAGGAGCCCCAACTTACCACTTTTGTAACTTTGCTTCTATCAATTTAAAACCTATGTTGATTGAATCTTTATATGCGCATTTCATAGCAGGGGATTCAAAAGATTCATAACTACCTTGCATTTGAACGAGTCTTGATGATTTTGTGTTTGAGTCATCTTTTTCTTTAGTCTGTCAAGCATCATAAAATGATTTATGCACGAAGGGTGTTCATCGTTTCTTCTAAATATTAGATTAGTTTATGGTGTCATTTATTAATCCGTTGTCCACAAAAAAATCTCAAAATTAGCACGAACTGGTCTAAATAACTTGCATTACCCTCCTATTTTATCGATGATGTCATTTACAAGATTGATTTCTAGAAAATCAACTAGAAAAATCACAGCTAAATTGATGAATGAATGTGTGGCGATCCATTTTTTGAACTCAGTTTTGATTCGAGGAGTAGTTTGTATGATTCATGGATAATGAATTTTGTATCAACGGCAACTTAGTATTTCTCACTCAACTGTTGGCGAGATCTTCTATATGTTTATATAAATCATTATCGAATGATATTTATATAGAGACAATTAAGAGAATTCATATTTGATTATCTTAGGAGATAAATATTCGAATTATTGTTAATACAATAACCAACCGTCACGCACGGTCTAAATAAGTTCAAAAAGAGAAGGAAATACTCATATTATTAGAGAAAACTTAGATCGAAAAAATTACTAGCTAGGATTGTTTGTAAGAAATTGAAAAATGATAATAATTTTTTTTATCGTGACTAACTGCTTGTTTGTAATTTTGCATCAGAGTTTTTTGTGTAGAATTGCGGTATTGCTGCATTATTTAAACATAAATATCCCTCCTCCAACAGACGAAAAGGAGTAATTTTATTTGAAACAAGAGTGCTTCACAAGTTTCTCAAGATTGATATCCAAAACATTCTTAATACTCAGAACGAACCAACAAACAATCACAATATGTCATACAACTATAATTATCCATCTCAATCCGAAAGAATGGTTGTTCCATCAAATCAGGCACTCATTTCTAACTCTTCTTCATCTGCATTTGATCGATTTGGATATCGGCATCATTTTGAAAGAAGCGATGAATCTAGCAACTCAAATTATCAATCAAATAGCTCTCATATAGACTATAGACCTAGACATCAAGCGAAACCGATCACAACTCGCTCTATAATATACGAGCCACCTAGATGGGCTTGTCCAGGGAGAGGAGATTCCACACTTCAGGTAAGACTTTTTTTCTTTGACACCTTAATTTTTTTACGTTTTCAGTTTATAAATCTCATGATATTTTCAACTTGTAGCCAATAGACAACACAGCAATGACACACCCCCCTGTAGACTTAACTATTCGTAATTATCTTCTGGTGGGAAGGTCACCCAGTTCACATGTCCCCCTACTTCACTCTACTTCATCTCGTAGACACGCTCTACTTTTTCACCATCCAAACGGAGCTTGCTACTTATCTGACTGTCATTCTGCACATGGCACTTTTGTTGATGGGGTGCGAGTCAAACCTTACCCCAATCCTCCGAAAAGATTGAGGAGGGGAGCCTTAGTTAGGTTTGGAGGGCCAGGTGCCCCAACATTCGTACTGAAAAGCTTTTCTGTGAAACTAGAAGAAATGGTCAAAGATTTGGGTGGAGTTGCTGAGGCATATTTTACAAAACCAGAGCCTGTGAAAGAAGCACCTCCAATAATTTGTGAATCATCCAGCTCTGAAGAAGAAGAACACATTTTTGCCAAACCTGAAACGAGCACCTCGCAGCAAACACAACCAACATTCAAGAGGATAACTCCCGTAAAAATGTCTAAAAAGACCAGTGGTGGAGTCCTTGCGTGTATTCGTGGTGATGGTGGAGGAGTAGCTTGTATCGCAGAAGGAAAAGATGCACCGGAAGCTGCTCTTGTGCTTCTAAACACGCGTCTCAATGCTGTTGGTAGAGGTGCTATGGAAAGCCAATATGATAGAAGAATTGCCAGGTCAGCACAGGCCAAGTTCGAAAATATGGGAATGAAGAGAAAAAGGGAAGCTAGTGAACAGGTGGAAAGCTACAGCTCACAATATAAAAAACCAAAGAGGGGCATTTTGAAAAAAATGAAGAAGGTGGAATCTAGACCGAGTCCTGTTTTTGTTGATGAAGAATGCTTCACTCCTTGCTTCTACGTCAACAATAGAAAGATACGAAGAAGAGTGATTTTCAGTGACGAAAAAGCAACTGAATTTTACGCACCCAGTGTTACACCTGACGAAATCACTCCCGACGATCAAGATGAGAGAGTTCATAAATTGAAGAACACTTTAACCCTTCCACTTCTATAGATATTTAATAGATCGATCAATAAAGACACCATTTCTTGTATCCTATAATTGTAAATATAACCAAGCATTTGTATTTTCAGAATATGGTAATTTTATTTGGTGTGTCATAATGGGAACAAATGCATTGAGTATCATACATGTAATAAGCATATCCGAATGAACATTTGTACCAGAGAATTAGTTCAAGCTATTCTCAACCACTATTTTTACCCAAGCTAATATGGATGTTTTCAAGCAGCAGAAAAGATATTTTATCCATTAAATTAACCTCGGATTTAAAAAACAAAGCGACTCCAATACATGAGAATATTAAATTTGGTGCTATCAACAAAGATGCTTATCCACTTTCAGGAATTCATTATCAATAACTGCGTTGCCTGCTGCTGTCACGTATCTATGAAAAAATATAGTTGAAATACAAAATTCAATCGTATGTAATTTCTTTGCATCAATATTTGGTAAATAAAAATCGGTACTGGCCCGTCCTGGTCAGGGGGGGCAGTGCCCCACCAATGAAATGGGCATATTTGCGAATACCCATAAAATCCAGACAAAATAGAACTAAACTAAATATACCTGGTAAATATCCGTCAGTCTGTTTACTCGCATGCGAGCATATAAAAACCCACTTTTGTCAACATTATGGAACATGGGGGACTCAGGATAGTTGCTGATTGTTCCTATATAGTTTCTCTTTTTATCATCTATGCAATCTTTGTAAAACAAACTCGTTTTCCAACAATTAGGTACGCTACTATCTATTAGAAACAATGTGTGTGGGAATCGAATCTTCGAAAAAACGGATTGAAAACATCTTTCAACTTTCTTGGCGCGCCAAAACTTATCTCTCCCAATTATTTTCTACGCGCTTTTACAAAATAAAAAAATGTTAAGTGGATTAATTCACATTAAGATTTGCAAAAAGTTTGAGAGATGTTTCATTGCTGCCGATCAAAATGAACTACAAATCAAAGATTAGAAAAAGCATCACAAAGAATTCCTTGCAGCAAGATAAGCGTCAGGCGTCACTTATTTCCCTTTGGGGTCAAATGGAAACGAACCGATGTAATCTTGTATGTGAAGAAGAAAGTCCCAAAGAAACAGTGAAAAAGGAAGAAACGAAAAATATAGAGCATTATGAGAGACATAAAAAACCGGTGATTCTTCATTCTCAGCATGTATCTCGACCAAATCATATTGAATGTGATTCTTTAGTAGCTTTGGATAGATGTCATGATTCAGCATTATCACATACAGAGTCAATAGCTAATGTATCAAACTCCAGCGATAATACATCTATGGGACGGAACAAGGGCTATGGACAGGAAGATAATGCATCAATTGAAACGAGAAGCAGTAGTTTTGATGATAGTATATCCATAAGCAAAATTTCCCCCGACCCGCATACTAAGGTACAAATTATGCAAAATAAACATGACAATAAACAGACAAAAGACGGGACGCTTTTATCATCAAATGCAGACGTCAAGATTCGTGACGTCCCCTCTCCTTATGAGTTACTACGCCTCGAACGAATCAAGAGGAATGAAGCTCGACTTGCAGCACTTGGCCTTACTTCAAATTTTAATTTGAAACAAAAATCACCTCCGAATCAAAAGAATTATCCCCGACACAAAAAAGCAAAGCCATCCCATCATGCACCTAAACCGATAGCCCCTGTAAGGAGATCGACACGTCTCCAAAAACACTGTGCTAAGGAAATTCAAAATCAGCAGGGAAAGGTAAATGCATTAAAAAGTAACTCAATACAATCTACCACAATCATGAAATTTCCCGAAGAGAAAATGAAATTTGAAATTTCACCATTTCTAAAATATGCGATGGAGCACAGACAAAAAAGTGACAAAATACACGTTCATAGTAGTTGTTCAAATATATCATCACAAGCTCCAAAGAAATCTGGCGCTCTACAGCTTCGATCTTTTGTAAAGGCAGGCCCGAAGCTTCTCCCTCCTGCTGGTCTTTCTGCTATATATTCTCTCCAATTTTATCATGATATCACTGATCAAACACAGTCAAATCCAACAAGGCTTATTGTTGGCGCTGGAAAAGCAGGAATTATTTCTTTATGGAATTGGAAAAAGTACAATACAACTTTTTCTGATTTGGAAAGTGAAGAATCTCTTGAAATCGAACCTGTCTTAGCTTGGAAAGGGCATAAGAATAGATGGATATCGTCTTCTAAATTCTTATGTGCTCCATGTAGGTCTTTGAACCATAGCGAAGAACATGCAATAACACCTCGTTTACTCACAGCTGGAAATGATGGTTCTGTTTCTCTATGGGATTTATCCTCTCTATCAGTCACGACTGGCATGCCAAAAATGCTTTTTAATAATAAATGCATTCATTCTAGCGGAATTTTCTGTATGGATGTAATTAATGAGAATATGAGTGCTTCAATTTCAGAAAAGAGCGTAATTTTTGATGAAGAGATTTTGGTGTGTACTGGATCTAAAGATAAAAGCGTTGCTATATCTACTTTGGAGAGGATGATGGAAAATACAGAAAGTTGTGCTATGTGGCGTTCTGATTTCCATTCCGGAAAAGTTGCTGCAGTGGCTTTGCGAGGCAGCCAAAGTAGTCTTTTACTCTCAGCAAGTGATGATGGGCTCATCGCGCTGCATGATTATAGAATAAAAGGACTGGGGAATACTGTTCCTTCTACATATTTGGAAAATGTTCATGAAAAACCACATAGTGTGGAATGGAATCCTATTCAAAAAGATGAATTTATGACAGGTAAGACTCGTGATATCTTTTTTCATTGATTCTTTTTTAGTTTTCTAACAAATTCTTTGATACGTTGCTGTTCATAGCTGGTCATGATTCTGTAGTGAAAACTTGGGATATTAGAAATTTGAGTTCTCCACTCTCCATTTTTAGTGGACATGTTCCAACAAATATTCCTCGTGTGAAACGAATTCATCATCCTGTTTACTATATCCCAAATTCAATGAATCGAGATAGTGTGTCCATAATCACAGGTGGAGAGAGGAGTGCATCTCTATCTCTATTTTTGAATCCCTCGAATCTTGGTTCTAAAATAGAAGACACAAGATCTCAATTTGCTTCGTCTGAGGAAACTGTATATAGTAGAGGACTTCTACCAGACGGTCATGGTGATGCAGGTACAATAGCAACGGATGGTGAAGTTGTGGCTATTTCAGTTAATAGCGGCGAAGTATTAATGCTTGGTCCAGGTGAGTGGTATTAAAGTTAAATATGAAATATAATCATCTTAAGAAATTTCGTCTTTTGTACTGATAAATTATGTTCATTTTAAAATCATAATTTAAAGAAGTTTGAAATTGCTATTTATTATGTGAGCGAAATAGTACAAGTTTAATAGGCACCTGTTCTGCAAGAAATATAATGCAAAGAGTTTCACCGCACGATTGGGAACATTTAAATGGAGAGACTTCTGGGGAAAGGCTGCAAAAGCTCGGTCGAAAGAATCTGAAGTTTTTGTCTCGTTTAGAGGGAGACGTTCAATCGAAGGGAGGTGATAATTCTGGCATATTGAAAAATCTTGGTAAAGATATACTAAAAATATTCAATCAGACTGAAGATAAAAATGAGCAAAGTAAGAAAGAATTCTTAACGAAGAATTACTCTTCCAGCGAGAATGATGTAACGATGGATTGGGACACGTCAAATTGGGGAATACGGGAAATAGAGCACGCTACTGATTGTGTTCTCGAGGAAATTGAAAAAAGCACGAGCTCCTTGATAAGGAGCATCAAACTTGATATCTTACAATGTCTCATTAGGAAACATCAGGAATCTATGGAATTTGTGCAAAACGACTTGGAGAGGCTTGTTCATAAATGCTTCCCTCCAGTTGTTCTGCATTGCAATTCTCCTTTAAAGTACACTAATTTGTCCCATATGCTCTGTATGCTTGCTCCTTTTTTTGCAAATCGGTTTTCTGAATTAGACATTTCAATGAAGATATGTAAACTGCTTAGTCACAACATCAATATCAAGGCAACAATTATTCAAACTCTCAGGCGAAAAGGGGATTTTCAACAAAAAATAGAATCGCTACAAAAAAAGTCCATGTCTCGTCCCGAGGAAGGAGAAACTTCGCAATTATTTTATGTATTGATTGGACAAATTGATAGATCAAGAGTAAAGCTACATGCTGCTAACTGTAAGACAATAATCCAGTATCCATGTATTTTATTCTTAATAAAACATCACATTTGCAAGAAATCAAAATGCTGCATAGGCGCATTAAAGCTATTGCAAGAGCTTGCGTCACGAAAGAATGCAATATCGACTTTACTATCATGGGGTTTCACTGATATAATCATTGAGCATATGGCAAAAGACAAAGAATTAGAAAAGCAATTTATTCTTGCATCTTTGAGAGCATTGGAGGCAATTTCAAAATCCTATGCTGCTCTCAGCTTCGAATTTGATGAACATATGAAGACATATTACATTAGTCATCTATTTCGAAATCCAAAGCTGTTTGATATATTGTTTCGAATACTTTATTCAAGCAAATGGGATCTACAAATAGCACCTTGGATTTTAGATATCATTTTCTTCCTCTCGCACTCAGAGAAAGGGTACGTATCCGTTCTCTCACAAATTACAAAACTAGGTGGGCGCGATCTTGAGCTCCTTGTCAAAGGCTTAAATGATCAAAGTTGCCATATCATAGTATTAAAGTGTTATGCAATTTTGAAGCTGGTGGCAATGAGACAAAGCGGAAAATCTGGGCTGCTCTCAAGCAAGGTAATTTATCTATTATATCGAATTTAAATTTGCTAAAAATTGTTCAGCAAACTCACATGCTTTATTACCATCAATATCCTAGATAATTCAAATGATGTTAAAAAACAAAAATTGTCCCTCAAACATTGTTGTATCGTTGATGGCCACTCTTTGCGATTCTGAGCTTAAAGTCGACGATTCTTTTATATCCAGAACTGTTACGGATACTATAGTAAACCGTGAACTCTATGAAGAACTCATGCATGTCTCAGTAAATCAATCTTCAGGTTCAGCGCTAGCCTTGAATGGATGTCTCCAAAGTGTAATCCAGTACATTGTAAACGATTTATCTCCTTCCCATTTTTTCGATGTTTCATTTGATTTGAGGCTTATGGGTTCAATAATTCTTCACAATATTTTACAGTACATTAGAGATGATGATGCGCATCTGTATCTCAGTATAATAAATTATTTTGGTTTGATACTCGATCTCGATAATGATTCAGGTAATGGCTTCAGTGATGAATACGATAATCAATTATTGATAGAATCAAGTATTGAGGCAGCCCTTTGGGGATTGTATAAGATCTGCTGGACTAAAACTGAAAAAATCTTCAGTGATGAGATGAGCAATGAAAGTCAAGAAGTTATGACCCTCGTTATAAGTCATCAAAAACTTATAACGATAAAAAAATTCTTATCGTATTCAAATGTTCCAAATCAGCCCATCGCAAACGAAATGCATGAAAGAAGATTGAAAATTACTAAAGCAGCAGCAGCACTTATATCAATCATTCTTGCTATTCCAGATACAGAGCGCTTGGAGTTACTAACAATGGAATCTTCATGCGAAGTAAAATCAAATGATACTGATCGGTTATCACAACTTCAGAAAACATTAGATTACACAGTTGATACTTTTATAGGCATTATGTGCTGCTGTGATAGGTACGATATTGTCATGATTGCTATTGATGTTCTCACAAAATTTGCAGCAATAGAAAAAGGGCGTGAAGTTCTTCTAAGTCGAAATTTAATGGAAAGATTGCAAAGTGTTTTCTTTTCTTCCACTATATTTGGTGATTTTAACTTCTGGAATAAGAAAAATCTGGATAGAATTGCATTGACGAATTCCTTCCAAATAAGTTTACTAGATCAAGATCCTTCGATTTTTAAGCTTATATCTAATTTATCGAGATCAGAAAGAGGCAAAAATAAGTTAAAAGAAAGTGGTGTCTTTAGTATCTGTAACAATCGATTCCTTGCAACTTCCAATAGTGCAGCTGATCAAGCCGTGAAGGGAGAAATAGCCCTGATTTATACAAGAATGGCGCCAAATATAAAAAAAGCACCATTGCATCAAATTATACCAATCCTCCTTCAATTAATTCAAAAGCACCATGATGGCAATAAAAGAATACTTTACAATTCCGTGCTAGCTATTTATAAATTCAGCCAAGATAGAGTAGGGAATTTACCAACAATGATAAGCGCAGGAACCGTTGGCGTTTTGTGCAAAGTCGTGCAGTCACAACCAAGAATTTCTCCAATCCTCAGACCAGTTTTGGAGACACTTCACAATTTAGCTACGTTTCCGCATGAAAATATGAAAAGAAGGTTTATAGGGTGTGGTTTACATGATGATCTGTTAGAAATAAGTAGTGACAATGAATTACAAGCAACTCTTTCTGCATTGAATTTAAAAAAGAAAACATATGGTGAAATATGTATGGGGATCCTCTTTATACTTTCTAAACCTAGCTCGAGTGAAACGAACGAAAAAGATTCCTCAGAAAATATCTTGGAAGATTTATCCAAACCAGAATCAGATTTAGTTTATATTGATGGTCAATTTGACCGTAATCACGAGCTAAATCCAAATGACATCATACAACCCAGTGGCCCTCGGGATGCTATAAATACTACTCATTCACTTAAAGATCAAGTTTTTGATGTTGAATTCCGAGACATATTTCAAGAAAAGAAGATCAGATCAAAAAAAGAAAAAGAAAATAAGATTCTATGCCATCAAAAGGCAGAATTGGTTGATGTTTCAGAATTTCCAATTTTATCTATCACAAGACCAATCATCAAAAGGCAACAAACCCAAGTTGGAAATTGTTAATATAGTCATTGCGTTTAATAATAATAAATATTCATTTGAATTTCCAGTTCGTAACAATTACTTAGGAGATCATAGTGCGTCATCAGTTCCTACATCCATTTTGGTGATCCTTTTAAAGTATCGTACTCATCCACTTACTCAAATGATGAAGTAAATACGAAGAATGGTCATAAAGTGTTTACATTTGATCATACATTAAGTTTACGGAAAAACCTCGTAAGAGCTGTTTTCATTCTTGCTTCTCCAAAACAAACGTATTTTCTTACGTAAGTACATTCAGATACAAGGTTTGAACTGCTGATTAGAATTCAGTTCTAGAATTCAGCAGACCCAAGAATGAATTCCTACGCCATCCAATAATTACATTAGAGAATCACTTTTTCGTCTGTTGAATCTTCAAAACAAGCACTGTGTAATATGTGCAAAGCCGATTTATTGGACTACAACGATGAAAAGTCCATTGGTAAAATACTGACAGATCTTAAGGATCGATGTGCAACACCCCAAAAAATTGCATTAGATCGAATTGAAAATGATAGAAAACTTGAGAAGGAGGTTCTTAGCTTACTAAGAAGTGGGCATGAAATTTTCTTACAGCAATTTGCACCTTTTCCACATATTTACAGCAAAGTTTTGAAAGATGGTATAGATACTGTGATTGACGATCCCCTTCAAAATGATAATTCCGCCTCTACGAGTATGAATATCAATCCTCTTTACGACATACTTTCATTGCATTTACGTATAGCAAAGTACGATCCCATTTTTTATGAGGAAATTGGATGTGCTGGTGGACATAGGGTACTAGTTCAGTTAATCAAATTAGAAGTAGACGAGTCTAGGAGTACTTGGAGCGAGACTGAATATGACGATTTTTATAGCTTGAAGGATATCGCTTGCGAAATTGGGTCCTTATGTCGCCCATCCTTTCCCCTACCATATTCACCCTTTACTCATGAAGAAATAATGAAACGTCTTCCGCTTGTGTTTCCTTTGCAGGCTTGTAACTCAGAAATTACATATCCAGATATTTTGATAAACCAAGTACAAGATAGACAAAGTGCTCAAGATGATGTTGGTTTCGGTAAGTTCAATGCTTAGTGTGGCTACTATGACATTCAAATATCATAGCTTATCTAACAATACATACACGAAATCAGTAATGTGGCCAAGTGCTGTTGTTCTTGCTCATTGGATCGCAGCTAACCCAATCTTTGTAAGAAATAAAACAGTTTTAGAATTGGGTGCAGGATGTGGTTTAACAGGTATAGCCGCCGGAATCACCGCGAAAATAGACCACTCAAAAAATGATGACAAAAATGAGACAAGTATGGATCAGATACCAAAAACGCACATATTATTGACAGATTTTAATCAGAAAGTAATTGAGAATTTAGGCCATAATATTCAATTAAATGGGTTAGACAATGAAACTTTAAGAAGACAGAAACAAGCGAACAAAGTGAGTATGGAGACTGCAAAATTGGACTTTTATATGCATACAAATAATTCAGGTATGACATTTGAAGATGGTTGGATTGATGCGGCGACAGGTCAAATACGTGATCCAGTTGATATAATTCTGGGTGCAGACATTATTTGTAAACCCGAGGATGCAGTTGCTGTATCTAAAACTGTCTATAATGCTTTGAAAGTTGGAGGTGAAGCTTTATTTATTTGTGCTGATTCCAAGCATCGATTTGGAATGGATATATTTAAAGAGGAATTAGAGAAATTTGATGGACTTAATGTTCACTGTCAAAATGTTGATGGTAAGGACGAATACAGGAATGGGAATAGTGGATTACATCTAACTTCAGGCTATATTGCGGATATGAGCTTAATTATGCTCCGAGTGAAAAAGATCTTCATCCAGTGAAACTTTTCACAAAAATCGAAGAGAAACGAATCCATGAAATGAATGATGTATATAGTGAAAAAAGCTCAAAGTAGTGCATGTACTTATAAATCAAGTGCATTTATAAGCATGTATTATCAAAAGCTCCACCATATTCCTCAGATTCAGCAGATCCACTTTCACAGCAAAAATAAAAAATACTTCGAACTATAAACTACAACTCTATGAAGTAGATTGTATGAAAGAAATTCAATCACTAAAATAAAAAGGGCACACAGTAAATTGTTTACTTCAATAAATGTTTCACAACTATAGTACATATTGTTATCGCCACCTTCAAATATTCTTTCCTCAATTTGTAGGGGACATGGCAGTCTATTCCGCATACTTTCTAACAGTAATGGATGGTACTGGAGTAAATGGAGTGTTTTGAGAGGGTTCTAATGATATGTAAGTCAACGGACTAGACACAGAGCGCGATATCAAAGTTGAATTTGACGAATTCCTTGACTTGACATCAAAGTCTTTGGACATTCGAGACTTGACATATTTTAAGACATCAACATTTTGTTGCGATTCTTCTAGCTCCACCTTCCGTTTCATTTCGTATTTTGCTTTTTCTCTGATCCTTGTTATGGTAGACCGTTGATTCAACATTTCAGCTTTTGCATAATCTAGTTTTCGCCGGTTTTTTCCTTCCTTTGTTTGCTCCAGTTCAAATCTCATCGATTGCTCTTTTTGATTCCTAGTTTGTTCACTATCACATCGTTCTTCCAGATCTGAATCAACAACGCTCTTCTCATTCTTAATTTTCACTAATTCTTGCTGCAATTCAATGTAAACTTTCATCAATGATTTCAAACATTCCTCAGTTTCAACAAGCTTATTTTCTAAATTGGGCACGCTCTTTGCTAATTGTTCTGCTTCCTCCAGATCCTTCTCCAACTGCATCAAAATACGCTTCATTTCAATATTTTTTGTCTTTGTAAGTTCGTATTTTTCGCTAGAGATTTCAAGCTTTTTCTCTTGCTCTTGCGCCACATCACCTGCAAGCTTGAAATTTTCTTCAAGAGTCGTTAAATGGGATTTTAAACTGTTCAGCTCAGATTCTAATGCATTTAATTTGTCTTTTCGTGCTTGGATATGTTCGTCTTTTTCAGCTTTTTCTTTGTCGAGTTTTGATATTTCTACAATTGTATTTGCCATTTTAGCCCGTAAAATGGTTATTTCTTTCTTATCTTCCTCCATAATCCCACATTGATTCTCAACAAGTACTTGAAGTTCTTGATTCTTTGTTTGGAGGTTAGAGCACTCATTTATTTTCGAATTAATCATCTCTTTTAAGTCAAGCATCTCATCTAGCTTTCGTTTCGAGCTCTCTATTGATTCTACAAGGTTTTCACTCTCTACTTGAGCAGCTTGACGTTCAGATAATAAATTTTTCACTTTTTCACGAAGCATATTATTCTCTCTTATCTGTACTATTTGATTTTGTTCTGACTCGGCTTTAATCTCATTGATTAAGGTTTTACTCCTTTGTCGTAGTAGTTCCCCTTCTTTTCTTAACGTGCTGATAAGCTCTTCGTAATCTTTAATTAGAAGATGCATTACTGGATATTCTGCCTCATATTTCTTCATCACCTCTACTTTTTCGTTTAAATTTTTTGCTTCCAACATGATATCATTGTTTATCTTTTCAGATTCTCCCAAGCTTGATTTCAAAGAAGTTACCTCAAATTCTCGTTTGCCTAATAGCCCTTCCAAGTGGAGAACAGTTTTTTTTGATGAATTTAAGCTACTTTCAAAGGAACAAATTCGGTTTTGCAATAAAGCAATCGTATTTTTTTGCTCAAAAACGGTTTTTTCTATATTTTGACATGTACTCAAATATTGGTTCTTTTCTTTCAATACTTGCTCTACATTTGAGTATTTCATCGTAATTGCTTCATTTTTGACTTTCATAGTTTCAATTTCCTTTCTCATAGTTTCAACAATGGCCTCTTTATGTTCTATACAGTTCCCATTATTGAGGAGATCCTGTTCAAGTTGAATGCATCTGTCCTTCTGATTCGCAATAATGACTTCGTAGTCTTTTATTTGGAAATCCTTTTGAAGTAAAACTCCTTGAAGATTTGAAAGTTTTTCGCATAGTTCTGTCTGATTTGCAGCGCTGTCTTTTATGACCTTTTCTGCATCTAAGAGCTCAAGGCTTTTACTATTAGTTTCACTAGACAACTTCAGAATTTCATGAAGCTTTTCATGTACTTCATCTATTTCGCAATCGGTAGATAAGGATAAAACAAGTTTCAATTCATCGAGTTGCTTCATTGTAAATTCCAAATCCGAAAGTTTTACATCATACTTTGCATGTTTGTGATTGAGCCCACTCAGCTCTGATTCAGTTTTTGTTAAATGAGTGTTGGCTTTTTTCAATTCTGTTCGCAACAAAGCAATATGTCTATTCTGCTTTTCAATAATATTCTGAAGTGACTTTTTCTTTTCGCTTTCGTCAATATTTTCCTGTTTTAATAGCTTTAATTTCTCTTCTACCCCTTCCAAGGTTATACTTGACCGATCGTGAATATCAGACACTTCTATTCCTTCATTTCTTTCTATTATTTGAATCCTTTGCCTTATTTTTTGTAGTGCTTCCATGAGTTTTTGAATCGTTTCTTCAGATTTTCGGACGTTCGCTACCTCCCTGGAAGCATGTTCTTTATTTTCGTTTGCATCTTGTATTGCTTGATCAAGTTGTTGCTTTTGAATTTCATATTGATTGCGTAAACTATCGATTATTTCGTCTTTTGCATTGAGCTTTTCTTGAAGATAAGAAGCTTTTTGAGTGAGGTTTGTAATTTCATTCTTTGATGACTCAACAATTGATTGAGTTTGAAGTTTCGTATCTCTCGATACTTGCTCTACATTTGAGTATTTCATCGTAATTGCTTCATTTTTGACTTTCATAGTTTCAATTTCCTTTCTCATAGTTTCAACAATGGCCTCTTTATGTTCTATACAGATCCCATTATTGAGGAGATCCTGTTCAAGTTGAATGCATCTGTCCTTCTGATTCGCAATAATGACTTCGTAGTCTTTTATTTGGAAATCCTTTTGAAGTAAAACTCCTTGAAGATTTGAAAGTTTTTCGCATAGTTCTGTCTGATTTGCAGCGCTGTCTTTTATGACCTTTTCTGCATCTAAGAGCTCAAGGCTTTTACTATTAGTTTCACTAGACAACTTCAGAATTTCATGAAGCTTTTCATGTACTTCATCTATTTCGCAATCGGTAGATAAGGATAAAACAAGTTTCAATTCATCGAGTTGCTTCATTGTAAATTCCAAATCCGAAAGTTTTACATCATACTTTGCATGTTTGTGATTGAGCCCACTCAGCTCTGATTCAGTTTTTGTTAAATGAGTGTTGGCTTTTTTCAATTCTGTTCGCAACAAAGCAATATGTCTATTCTGCTTTTCAATAATATTCTGAAGTGACTTTTTCTTTTCGCTTTCGTCAATATTTTCCTGTTTTAATAGCTTTAATTTCTCTTCTACCCCTTCCAAGGTTATACTTGACCGATCGTGAATATCAGACACTTCTATTCCTTCATTTCTTTCTATTATTTGAATCCTTTGCCTTATTTTTTGTAGTGCTTCCATGAGTTTTTGAATCGTTTCTTCAGATTTTCGGACGTTCGCTACCTCCCTGGAAGCATGTTCTTTATTTTCGTTTGCATCTTGTATTGCTTGATCAAGTTGTTGCTTTTGAATTTCATATTGATTGCGTAAACTATCGATTATTTCGTCTTTTGCATTGAGCTTTTCTTGAAGATAAGAAGCTTTTTGAGTGAGGTTTGTAATTTCATTCTTTGATGACTCAACAATTGATTGAGTTTGAAGTTTCGTATCTCTCAATACGTGCTGCAAATTTTCGTCTTTTTCTTTGCATTCTTTGTATTCTTGTAATTCTTTTCCCACTTGTATCTTCTCGATATCTTTTCTCTGTATGAGCTCTTTGCTCAACTTCATTTCTTTTATTGCCTCCTGCACATCTTCATCGTGGGATTTAATAATGTTATATTTTTTCCTATCAATGCGGTTAATGAATTTATCTTTGTCGTCAATAACTTTTTCCAAATTTGCAACTTCACCTTTTGCGTCGTTGAGCTCTTCTAGTAAAGTTGATTTCAATGAGTTATAATCATTTTTCATTAACTTAATCGTTTTGCTTTTTTCCACCAAGTGTTGCTTCAAACTCAGAACCTTTTTATTAGCTTTGTCATTGATCTGTTGAAGTTTAATGTGCGCAAAAGTTTGTTCCTTGAGTTCTTGTCGAAGCGACTCAATTGTTTTTAAATAAACTTCTTCCTCATTTTCAATGTTATCAAGTGTTTGTCCAACTATATTTGCAGCACAATTTGGCTTGAAATTATTTTCGTCTTTAGTCTCTTCAAAATTTTGTGCTATATCTGCCAAAGTCAATTCTATACATTCTTTTGATACACTTGTTTGATCAGTCATGTTTGAAAGTAATTCCGAATTATTTGAAGTTGTTTCACTCTGTATTAATTGCTGACCATTTAAATTTGATGATTGATCCCCTGAAGAAGACAGAAGAGAAACAAGATTTTGTCTTGACAGTGTGGAACTATCATTTTCTTCCGAAATTCCATATTTATCATAGGAGTGAGAGTATCTATCAAGTCTTTCCTTATCTTTTACGTCAACGTCTTCCGGCCCACTTTTTTGAGAGGCAAATTTATCAAACACTTCAGTTCTAATTGTAACTGGTTCCTTGTTGTATTCTTGAGGTTTTTTTGAGTGCAATAATAAATGATTGCTACTACTATAATGAACGTTTGAAGCTAACCTATCTGAATTCTCGCTTAAATCTTCAACTTCACCAGTTTCTTTTGCTATATTAGGACTATTCTTTTTATCATTATTAATAGTCTCTGTAGGATGTTTTTGTTCATTGATAAATTTCTTGTTCGTTTGATCAAATGATGCAACCCTAATATGCTCTAATTCGTTTTTTAATTGCTGCACACCTTTTTTTTTTGACGCAACCATCATTCGGAGCTGAACTGCATTTACGCTGGATTGATCTGACAATATGCTGGTCGATTTGACTTGCTTTTCTTCATTTGTAGATTGACTTTTTGGTTTAGATTGTGCTGTGTTTGTGGGTGTACCTCTCGAAGAAGTACCTTTAGATAGCGACAAAGTTCCTCTCGATGAATCTTCTTTGGAAGATATTGCTTTTAACGCCATCCATTGCGATGATGAAGACTTACGTTCATGTCGGTATATACCTTGAGTTTTATTTCTTTTTGATTGATAATTCGAATTTAGTTCATTCATGTCAAGATGTTTGGACGGTTCGACAGATTTCTTTCTATTCTTTCTCCTTCTTTGTTTTCTATGCTTTTGCTTTCGTACATTTTCCTTGTTATGATTATATGAAAATCCTTTTTGTTTCGCACCTGCCCTTTTATGTTTAATTCGTTCCTTTGGACTTTTAATAGCTATTGAGTCATGAGTTAATGGTGACAAGAGATTATTTTGGCTGTGACGCCTTCCCACCTTAGATCGATCAAAAGATGGATCATCTTCAGTATTTATGATTAGAGTTCTTCCGAACAAACTATGCATTTCTTCTTCCTCGGTAAAATCGCTTTCGTCTTCATTGTCCTCATGATCAAACTCGAAAATGTCGCCATTGTCATCATAAAAAATGAAGCTATGGCTACTTGTTTCACTTTCATTGTGCCTCAGTCCAACATCATTATCTTCACGCGATTCATCCGTTTTTTGAGAGGATATTTTTGGATTACTTCTGTGAACCTTGTCCCTACCTTTCATTGCCTTCTGTTGCGATGACACAATTTTTGAAGAAGACATGACGGAATTTTTGGTCACTGTAAATCTTGCGAAATTTGTACTCATTGAATTCCAGTGTAGTCAGATAAGTTGATCCCTGTTGAATGATTCTTACTTCGTTCACTCTCCTCTTACTTAATTCTTTGTTGTATTTTTGAATATCCAAATTATGAAGGCAAAATGTCGAAAAGAAGGTCTGAACAGAGCAGATTCTTTTGCGGGAAAATTATTTTGCTCTAAGATTTTTTTATTTAGACATTAGAAAATATATCATCTAAGTAAAATCACAATTTATAGAAAAGTAGCGATATTCATTTCGGTAATAAAAATAAAACTAGAAACAAAACATCAAATTTATACAATTTAAATTCATTGGAGTCACAAAGTAAAGGAACATTACAAGACGACCGACTATGAACAAAAATTTATCACGATGAATTTGATTTTCAAGAACTTCTTCCTCCTCATCTTCACTTTGATACAGTATGGATTAGCATCTAATGATAGAGAAGAGAGGCATGATCGAGACAAAGATCGACTTACAACACTTGTTCCAACTCCATCACCATCAATTTCGAATCAACCTTCTACGTATCCATCTCCTCAACCATCCTTATCTTTCATTCCTAGTCGCGGTCCTATCTGCAGAGAAACAAATTTTGATGAATTAACTGGAGATGGGCTTGTGGAAAGGACAAGATTAAGAAAGACAAATCTACTGGGAACTGAGAACTTTATTTTTTCAAACCCCGTGCACATGAAATGGTTTACAATGCCAGACAATGCAGCTCATCCAAAACATAACTTCTGTGGAACCCTGTCATTGGAAAAAATAGTGTTACAGATGAAAAATGATATTGTTGTGGACGACAAATTTTATAGTCTTACTTGGAAAAGAATGCAAATACCAGAATTCTCTCAGTCGTTTGTCCAGCATGGATCACATTTACTTCCAACGGAGTCAGGGCTAAAAGAGGTAGATCATCCGTACTACGAAATTTTGGTCGGGGCTGGAAGAGTGTGGAGCGAAATAGGAGATATCGTTGAAACAGAAGAAAAAAACTATGACGATGATAGATTAGGCTTTGACGATGACGACGAATATGAAAAATTCAAGAAGAAAAAAGATTCCGATATGTCAGCAGTAACTTGGTCCCGAGCATCCTTCCCGTTTACTTTGGTCGAAAGAAATAATGATTGCACACACAATGGGGTGATGACTTTTCTTTACAATGATGAATCTGTATCAAACCTAGCCTACGAAATTGTACAAGAAACATGTGTGCATTTCAAAGCGAACTTATGGGGAATGATGAAAGCATACTACTCTTCAAATACCTTACCTCCTGAAAGCAATTCAAGAGAGATTCAAAACGACTTCGAAAATCATCTAAGTAATCGAATTCCAGTAAAGCCCATTAGTGAGTTGGAAGATATGCATGGTACAGATTTTTCTAGTTTTGATGAAGGAAATGATGCTACTATGTATTCTTTTTATGTCGATGGAATATCCTACATAGGAGGCTTTGAAACAAGAAGTGGAAAGTATCCTTATCCAGGTACGTTTACAATGTAGTCTCTGGTAAACTGATATACATATTTCACACAAAACACGAAACTTATCATTTGTTCCAAAAAAAATCATTAGAATCTATGATTGTTCCTTCTGGTCCTATCGCGCAGTTATATTTTACTTTTATATTAGCTTTGACGATGGAAGAAGAATTTGGTAATGTTTTGTCCGAATTTATAGGAAATATTATTGACGAAACCCCAGAATCTTGGAAATCCGTATCTGTTGAAAATGTTCTTGATATGGCAACTGGACACTACTTTACAGGTGGTGATGAAATTGATGAAAATATTTTTTCATACTCTTTCTTGCAAGCTGAAACACATACTGTGAAGATTGACAAAGCATTAAATACGTACAAAAGAAGAGTACAACCTGGACGACGATGGGTGTATCATACTTCGGACACCTATATTGTGGGATGGGCTCTCAGAAAGCTACTTCAAGCTTACGCCAATGATGATGATTTGATTGGATATCTGAATAGAAAAGTGTTGCAACCTCTTGGTGTAAGCGATACAACATTACGATCAATTAGAACAACATATGATTCGTTCGCTCAGCCTTATTGCACCAGTGGAATGTTTTTGACTCTGGACGATTCTGTAAAAATTTCTAGATTCATCAATCCAGGATACTCTGATCGAGGAAAAATCAAAGGAGAGCGAGTATTACGACCAAATTATCTCGATGCATCATTACAGCTGAATGAGTTACAAAGAGGCTTTGGTGTTAGAGACAACTATTTGTATAATAAGGGATTGTGGGCAAAAACATATGAGTTTGAAAGCTGTCCTGCCTTCAATTACGTACCGTTTATTCGAGGGACTGGTTCTAGTATTGTTACAATGATGCCGAACAACTCGACGTACATCGTATTTTCTGATGCCGATCCAGGTGCAAATATCGAGGATAAAAACTCCCGTTTTGATGAACTTGTTTTCGAATCAATGAATGTTCAATGTGATCATCCACCCGAAATTCATGTTGATCAAATTTTACCTTCAACTGCACCAACTACACAGAATTCGACTGAGATAATTGTGGAAATAAGTAAATGCCCAATCACAGATTACGATAAATTGACAGGATCAGGAGTAGTAGATAGGAGCTTTCTCGATTTTCAATCATTGGATGGAGTAACTCAGTTTTCAAACATTCTAGACATGTCAATATTTGAAATACCTTCCAATGCTGCCCATCCTACCAACAATTTTTGTGGCACTTTGTTTATTTCTGCAGATGATTCATCATCCTCCCAAATGTATAAAAAGGTCACTGATAGAAAGTTTTACACATGGGATAGTGATAGAACTACCATGCCATCCTTCACACAGTCATTTGTCCAACATGGTTCACACTTGATTCCAACTGAATTCGGTTTACAGCAAACATC
>Ga0209092_10000542_pt1 | contig 37398 bp, 20 predicted proteins | sample FraStrMetagenome_FD_187446 | JGI IMG/M metagenome (GOLD analysis project Ga0209092, IMG submission 187446) | Marine eukaryotic phytoplankton communities from Arctic Ocean - Fram Strait ARC3M Metagenome (SPAdes) (version 2) | ecosystem: Environmental > Aquatic > Marine > Oceanic | place: Fram...
TTCTTACGGATCCTGACGCAAGGGTTGTTCCAAGGTTTGACTATAAAATAGAATATGATGTCGGAGGCACAGACGAAGCTGATACTGAACATCAGACATATGAGTACAATGTAGAAACTCTCCAGGCTAACCCGGTGCAGAGACAAAGTTATGGAACATGGATCACTTCCTCCATATCGGACGGAGAAAAAAACGTTCACAAAGAAAACTTGAAAGAACTCTTCGAACAATGGAGTTTTGATGTCGACGAAGCACGTTACAATAATTATTGCGATGATCTCGATGAGGATGGGCGAACCGTAGAATGTACTCTTGGACGTGTTTCTTATATCGACGTCGGTAAGTTCGAGTTATTTAAAAATCTATTTATACATAGAAATACATCCTTTATCTCAATTCTTTACTCTCCTGCTTAATCTATCAGTTCTCGGGAATGATATTGGCTTTTCGATCAATAAACTAAAGAATTTTAAAAATACTTTGACAGAGCTTCATATTGGTGAGTGTTCTTGAGAATACATTTCAGCAAAAAAAGCTCTGTTTCTCACATTACGAATATTTATTGGCAATATCAGAAATGAATGCTGAAAGGTCATTTCCAAGCTTCAGTGAATTTAGCATTTTGAAAATTCTAGAGATCAGTGAGTATGATATTATGATATTACAATTTAAATTCAAAATCTTTACTTATACTTTTCATTTCCAGATGCCAACGAAAGGCTTTCTGGTGAACTTCCTGCTACCATTGGAGGTGCGACAGAATTGAAAGTGCTCGAGATCAGTAAGTGTAACATGTGGGAGTAACTGATATGATCAAAAGAAAAAAACAACTTCCAGATTTTTGTATCTTGTCTCATTCTTTGTTTTGCATGATGTTTTTTTACTTTCAGATAGCGGTGGTTTGGAGGGAAGCATACCAACAGAAATTGGTCATTTGCAGAAACTTCTCTTACTGGATTTAGGTATGTTGAATAATTACATCTTTGTCATAATTAAACTGTTATCTTATACCAAAGAAACTTTTTGTACAGGAAACAATGATTTCGACGGCAGTATCCCAGACGAATTTTACAACATGAATAAGCTCAAGGCAGTTTACCTTCGTGAGTAAATCTCGTGTTTGTCTTCTTCTTTCAATAGGAAAGGGTGATTCACTTGCAATGCTATTATATCCATATGTTCCTGACAGATAAAAACGAGTTCACTGGAACTGTATCAACAAAAATTGGTGGATTGAATAAGTTGAAGCAGATCAGTTTGCGTAAGAATGAGCCAATTGCATTGAAATAGTTTTCTTTTTAGTTGAAAGACTTTGTTCATTAAAACATTTTTTTTATTTCTTCTACCCAGAGGATAATAGATTTTCTGGCCCGTTCCCAACCCAAGTTAATCAACTAAATAATCTCCGTGTATTCGATTTGCGTGAGTGCTGTCTTTGTTACTTTACTAAGCCCCGCTATTTGACACCTTATATTTTGATTCTCACTCATGATGCACATTTTAGAGCGTGGAGGATTCAGTGGACCATTCCCTGACATCACTGGTTTGAACAAGCTCAAAATCGTGGCGTTGAGTAAGTAATCCTTTGATACAATAAAATATCTATGGTGGAAATACTTGACAGAGGCAACTCATCATATTCTTTCCTGCTTTTGTTTTCGATGTTTGAAGATGGCAACGACTTCAATGGTGGGATCCCCGAAAACATTGGAGACTTAACAAATCTGCAATTTTTGAACTTGAGTAGGTCAAACATATACTCATATCTTGTTTTTGCCTAGATTGTCACTCACACTTCTTCCAATATTTGTACAGAAAACAATAATCTAACAGGAACAGTCCCAGCAAGTCTTGCTAACTGCTTAAATCTGAAGAGACTAATTCTAGGTAAGAATAGAAGCTCACTCTTGAAATAGTTACATGATATAGTAGTCTAACCAGCACTACTTTTGCATAAAATGCGAAGATGGAAATAATTTGGTGCTCTCAGCTGATCTAGAGGCACAGTTATTATCAAATGGTATTGAACATCTATCAAAGCCTTAGGACTGAACAGTATACAAGCTCTTTATAAGGAGGAAACAAGTGGGAATAATCAATAAATTTTTTTTAATTTTATATGTGAAAGGACTAATATATTTATGATTAGCTCAATCTTAAGTTTCTCAAAAAAATTTAAAATGTTGGAAAGACGGTTCTCATCCATACGACTTCCTCTAATCAACATTTCTTCATAATCCATTTTTGACGCGGAAGTTAAGGCATAAAAGAAAGGCCTGTAGGATTTATAATATTGCGAATCATTTGGAATTCTAGATGCTTTTTCGGTCAAGCTTGGCCAGCAGTTATGCATCCCCAAAGGATTTCTACATTTTTGTTTTTCGAAGCATAATAATAAAACCTACAATAACCAGCTGGGTAAGATTATTCAAAAGGGAGAAATAAAAGTAAAAGGCTGCAGGAGCTCCATTCCAAAATCCCCAAAAAAGATTGAAAATCCATCTCGTATATTCGATGCCAAAGAGGAATTTGTATTTCAATTTGTATTGGGAGAAGGGAGATGTTAGTCAGTGGGATGACGAAATGGGAAAGATCTTTGTTGAGAGATGGATTCTTTGGATCTGGATGAATGAATCATAATGAATAATTGGAAGTAACATTTTTCAGAGTTGCAATATTTTGGGACGAAGACGTGTATAGATAATATTATTTCGGAAGGTCATCTTTTTTTGTAATTTGTTGACTGCTGATTTATAAGGTCTATTATTTGGAGATTGGAATACGAAATTACATTGGGGATATACTTCCTTCACTCTTCCAAATTGTCCTTGCTCTCCAAGTAAAGGACCTTCTCTATAATGATCATGATGGAATCTTGAAGTAATGGTAACCGTGGAGACGTCAGCATGCTCACAATGGATCTCATTCTATATGTCGAATGCTTCTTCTTGTTCAATTGGTTTGAATAGAGAGAGTGTGTGTGACATTGAATCTTGGAATGCTAGCGACTACGAGCGTATATGATTTTAAATGAATCAAGGTATTTATTTATTAATTAACTAATTTGCAATTTTTTTTAATTTTTGCGGCCTTCATCTAGTTCTACATATTCATACGTACCACAAACATGACGACACTTTTTAAAAGCATTTCTACATACGTAAGGTATTATATCAGCAAGCCAAGAGACTGTGAAAGCAGCAGCAAATTCGAATCCTTGAACACCAACGGAAACCATGACCATCCTCGGCGCAGTAACACGAAAAGCCATCACTGTCCCTGTAACTTCACGTGCAGTGGTTCAATCACAAGCTCGTTTGGGCGGAAGAAGGTTCATGGGAGATGGACCTGATCACGTGAGTTTGAATTGCATTGTAGGAAATCGGAGGTAGATTCTTTTGCATATGCTGAATTAGCGATGCAAGGGTACCAATTGTTTGATCATTGCATACAACTGTGGAAGTTCTTGCTCCTCCTTTTCAAGTATGTTTTATAAACAGAAATGTTTAAAAGACAATTTTTTTTGTTAATGTGTGTTCTGACCATTTTTTTACCTTACCATCTTAATCAATCTCCTACAGCCTACCTTTACACCACCCTACAACCCCTGGGTTATCCGTGGAATTCTTGGATTTGTTCTTTTCGGAGGATCTGGAAGTATGGTCTACGGTATGGTACACCAACAATACAAGCAAGGATATTGGAAGAAGAAGTAAAGATGGAGGTCCCTTTGAATTGCATCTTTGAATCCGGGCTTTCATATTTGGAATGCATCGATATAAATTTGGCGTGTGCCACCTATGCACCAATGTGTAAAAATAAATTCAATTTTATCACAGTCAGTAGCAATACTGCACTTCACTTTAACTATCTTTGTGCCTCTAATGGATTGTGTACAAGCTCAATCAATCGTTTATCTCAAAGCTTTTATGCAACCTTTTTCTTTGGTGTACTTTGGGAAACTGTGCATTTTGATGATATGAATCGAATTTATTTGTTAAAATATAGTATTGTCTATATGATGGTAGGAATTTGGAAGCAAGATTCAATATTGACGTTACATTATTACACCGAGTCGCCGTCGAAAGTTGATAGTCTAGCATGAAGAAAATCGCCTTGAATGAAAATGATGACCAAACGATGAAGAAGGTTTATAATGCTCGGTTGCTTTTACAAAGCAATTCGTGTTTAGCGAAGCATCAATGCATTGAGATCCTTTCCTATTTCTTCCATTCTTCTGTTGTTGATGGTAGCAATCACTATTTTTGATGTTATATATTGCAAAGAACATTCATATGAGTTAAAAGAATTACTGAAAAGATATTCATGCATATACTGACACATCTCAAAAGTTGTGTGGATATATTTCATTATTTTCGTCGATATTAGCTTCGTCTTTCCTTCCAGCAATCACATCACTCACCAAATAAGGACTCAAAATGTTGAATAAGAACTTCACTTCATTACTGGATACAGCGATTTCTTTGATTAGTTTAGAGAAGATCAATACGAATATTGTGAAACAGTGACATTTTAGCATTTCCCTTTTGATTTAGCCATTATAATACCGTAGCTTTCCATTTACTTATTGATTGCGGGATTGGGATATTATTTATAACAAAATATTTTTTTAATATGAGAAATTTACCTCATTGGTCATTGTTTAGGAAATAAAAGTGAGACAAGATACGGCGTAATACGTTCGCAGAATTTAAGTCTCATCGACACACAACCCCTGTGGGGAACGATTAAATCTCGATATCTAATCTTATCCTGTTCGGAAAAGGAAATCAGAAAGCTGACGCACCCAACATAACGATACACGATACAAAGAAAGACGAAGCTATTCTACATGAGTTCCTTTTTATAACACGGTTGTTTCAAGTGTGACGAATAAAAAGAAGCCTTGCTAAGTTGAAGTAGAAGAAACGAAGAAAGTCGCTATCAAGTGTTTCTCGTTTGCCACCATGAACGTCTCGGCTATGGATGAGTTGAACCTTGACGATCTCTTTGGAGGCAAAGGCGACGGAGATGCTCTCTTTGAGATGGATGATCTCGTTATGGACTTTGGTGATGAAGGAAAAGATCCTAATCTTGGCCTCGAAATGAAATGGGTTGATCCTGCGTTAACCAACAACACATCAGTTGAGGGTGATCCTGCCACAGTAACGCCACCCTTACCACTAAATGGCACGAAGAAGAAGGAGAAGAAAAAGAAGAAGAAGAAGGATAAAACTCAAGCTCAGATGTCCGTTGCAAATCCTTTTGGACAAGCTACGAAAAACGACTCTATGGTATCTGTAGGTGATAAGCAAGGGAACAAAACCAACAAAATCAAGTCAAACAAGAAAAAGAAGCCAAAGAAACCCAAGGCTTTACCAAAGGCTTCAGATGCATTAAATAGGCACCAATATCCACCCCAAGCGAAGCCGTTGCCAAGTTCAGTGACTTCACCACCACCTGGACACATTGCACCTGTGAATGTATCAAATCTGCAACAAAATCTTTCTCGAGTCAAGAAAAGGAGAAAAGAACGTGAAGTTAGCACAAAACCAAATGGCTCGATAGACTTATTTGCATCGTCACATTCTGCAAGTGATACATCCAGCAAGAAGAGCTCCAAACGAAGAAAAAAGGAAAAGCCACCTGACCCTTTTTCATATAATTCAACGCAGATGGGAATTCAAATGCCTTCTATGTTAAGAACAATGCAAGGTCCGATGCAGGGTCAGATACAAGGTCCGATACAGGGTCAGATACACCCTCAACTACGAGCACAGTATCTAATGAAACAGAACCAGCAAATAGATCATCGACAAACAAATGATTCATCTAATTTTAAAAATCCCACAATGGACCCTACTTTTTATAGTTCATTACAAAGGCTTTCATCTTTGAACAACAACTTTCCAAGATCTGGAAATCCAAGAGATCCACAACCCCCTTTTCCACCACTTCATCGTATAGACATGCCTATAGACAATAGTAAAATGATCAATCAAGCAAAGAGAAGTATGAATGAAACCCTTCAAATGAATCAAAACCTTCAAAGGAATCAAAACATGATTCAACTTTACTTGAACTCAAATAATCTGAATAATATAACAGATAAAAATACAGTACCGACAATGAACCGCATAGGAGAAAAGAATATTCCTCTCGCGGGAAAAAATAAGAAAAGCAACAAAGTTAAAACCAAGCTTGATTCCAAATCAATGCTGGAGAAACCAATTCAAAATAATAGACTTCTCAACGGCCAATCCACAAGTAATGCCACGAAAAAGAAAAAGCAGAAGAGTATCCATACCCAAGACAGAGATTCTTTTTCGCAGTCCTCATCCCTGACATCTGCATTCTCGAGTTCATTAGAAAGTCTTCCAAAACCCACAGAATCCGGAAAATTATTTGGTGCTAATAGTAAATATACGACTCCCTCTATGCTAACTCTACAGGTAAAAGTACGAGTGGATGGTCGTATCCGAGAAGTATCAAACGGTGTGAAGAATCTTACTGCACATTTATTTGTTCCGACTGCTGGTGCAAATGCAAGGTCTCCAAGTGCTTCTCTTGTTGAATCGACTTCAACCAACCATTCCACAAGAAATCAAGCTTCCTCGAAGGATCAAGATGTAAAACCTAAGAGAAGGAGAAGTAGAAGTAGCACTTTGAAGAATGCACAAAAGGCACCATTACCTTTCAAAGCCCTTCCCGTAATGGATCCAGTACCGGCTCCAAAAGAACCAACTGCTTCTAATTTAATATCATTTTTGATTGATCCTTCCAACAATTTTACACCATCACAAAGGAGAGAAAAACTTTTCGCATTCATGGCCAATCAATTACAGTCCCCAGAAAAGCCTGAAATAAGCTCGAAGGAAAAGGCTCGAAAGGCATCAATTTCAAAGAAAAAAGAAAAGCCTTCTGAAAAGATTGATGAAGACGTTTCAAATGCCTTGTGGAATTATACGGAAAGAGAGAATTATTTTTCTGAAATTAAGGATGAAACTTTAATGACAAATCTGAAAGATGCATGGCAACCCGAAAGAATTGAAGAAGGTTCTGGTTATTGGGGCGAAATGCCTCCTGTGGCTCTATTAAAGGAAGACAAACAAGGAACAAAAACAAAGAGTACAAGCTTATTTGACAGGTTACAAAGCTTATTAGTTGTTGAAGATGACGATGATACAGGAAATGAACAAACACAGGAGGTTCGTAATCTTATTTTAGAGTCATCAGATACAGCTAGCTCATCAGTAGAAAATGCTAATGCACCGTACAATGATATTGATCAAGGCGATTTTGATGTTTCATGCCTTTCTCTTGATCAGCGCACTTTCATTCATCTTCGATCTTTACATCTGATAGATAGACCATATTTGCCAAACTTATCACCAGTAGCTATAGAGAATGACAGTGATGATGAAGATGAATCTTTGTCGGATGACGACGATGAAGACAATACGGATGATCCTCTTTTTTCATGCATTCATAATCTTAGAATACAGCTTTCGAATATTAACCATGCCAACAATATTCACACTGCAAATTTGCAATCCAGGGTGAAGCAATATATCACTACAGAAATGAAAGGAAAAAAGCAAGATGAAGATGCAATCCTCGCCAAGTACTTGCAGAAAAAGAAATAAATATACAGACTAAAGTAATACGATTGTTGGGATCTCTAAGATTATCCTAAGATCTCTTCATCACTCACTTCAAAAGTCCACAAGCCAATTCGATAAATTTTAATAATTTCTATGTGTTATGATATTCAAACATCATTCCAAGTGTTCAATATTATTTCATACCCTTTTAAGTATCTTGATTTATAACGAAGTCAATCGTACACATGAATTTATATATTTTATTTTTAAGACTAAGTACACAATCAATGATATAAACTCCCTCGCTTCCAAGAATAGTTTGCAGTTAAGTCTTTTTATAAAGCATTGAATTGACACTTATTAAAATGGAAACCAAATAAACTAAATAGAATTTATGTTCAAATATGATTTAGATTATGCGAGACTCTTGAAGTGCATCGCAAAAAATTGGTCCATAGCAAAAGCAGTTATCTGACCCCCTTTTGAATACCATCCATAATCAAGATTTTGCGTTTCAAATGGAATTTCTAATAAGTAATTAGGTACTGCATTTGAGGTCAAGACCTCATGAAGGAATTCATTGACCTCAATAGGTACTATAGGATCTGCTATTCCATGAATTGTTAGAGTTGGGGGAGAGTTTTGGTCAACATAATTTGATGCAGAAACATCTTCATAAACTTCCTGCTGCTGGGTAATATCTAATCCAGCAGGTATAATATCATCAAAGAATTTATCCTTGAGCTTTGTTTCACCCGAATTAATATAGTAAGCCCACTCTGTGATACCATACATGTTAATCACTCCACGTATACCAGTGCTCTTGGATCTATAAGCAACATTAGTTGCTAAATGACCTCCAGATTCATTTCCATAAAATATCGCATTTGTTGCATCAAGGCCTAACGTTGCGCCATTGTCAACGATATATGCCCAAGCATCTTCTACGTCTTTGATAACGTCATAAATAGACGACCCAAGTGAGGAACTAGGAAAGCGATGCTGTACCGAAACAAAAGCATAGCCACGATCCAACCAGAATCCGATCGGTGTGTTGGGGTCACTTTTATCTCCATCATCCCATCCACCACCATGTACATAAAATATAATTGGGCTCAACGTTGATTGATTGGAAGGTCTTATGACGTCTAGTGCGCATGCTGGAGCACACTCAGTACCATCTCTTTTGTATTGATACGTGGTGGCTCTTGCAGTTGTTTCCACATTATCATAATCCCCCGTCAGAGAAAGAGGTCCAGGATACAAAAATGGAATAAAGTCAAAAGCATCATCGATTAATTCAATATCTGATCTTGGAGTTTTATCAAAGACTTTCGGTAAGAGGCCATTATTCAGATCATATTCAACAAAGGTAAATGGAAAGTATGGGGCGATGATAAGAAATCCTTCCGCCGCTAGTAATACGAGGACAAGAATAAACCTATAATATTTGGAGTGAGAAATGGTGCCATCGCCTTTCGATGCAAGTGATGATCCACCTTCGTAGGTGATATACATCGATGACGACTTCTTGACGCCTGATTTCCTTCCACCTTTTTTTTCGTGATTGTTAATAATGATCTTTTGTTCTGTCTCAATATCATCTACATCTTCTATAGTTTCAAACAAGGAATCATCGTCATCGTCATCCTCCTCATCATTATCATCATCTTCTTCTTCTTCTTCCCCAAAGGTAAGAAAGAGACATCCGTATTGTGCACACCACACTCGCATGTTAAAGTTGAGCTCACATCCACTTTGGTCCAGAAGAAACACCAGAAGGTTTGTGAAAATGAAAATAGACGAAATTGCAAACCACAGAAGTGTGACGAATCCTAATGCTGTGGCATTTACAAAGGAAGACACATTCCCAATGTCAACCCATGAAAATATCAGAATGACTATTATGATTGTATGAACAGATATCACATTGAAGATTGCAACGCACGAGGGGTCTCCACACGCCATTTTCTTTAGCTAAACTGTGGTAGATCGTGCTTTTTCAGCAGATGTACATCAACTGTTTTTTCAAGACATAAAAAAGATCTAAACTTATCATGCTTCCTTAAGTGACCTCCTATTCCCATCTATTAAAAGATTTTTCGTAACATGTGTGATCTTTAAATGAGACTCAAATTCAAACCCGCAACGGAAATATGGGAATGTAATTAAGGAATCTTAGCACGTAAGTGAAAGTGTCAAGTCAAAAAGGCGATTCATGGAAAACAACTAAAACTCTTGACATCCACCCCATCTGAGAAAATCAGGCAATTTGTCTTTTGTAATGCATATGAGAACATTTTGTTCATGGGATGTTTATTGTCGTCAAAAAACGCTCATGAAAGTCTGCAAGAAAATTGCACATTACAACTACATTCGATCGATAAATTGTTTTTTGAAGCTAATAATACAAATATACTTTTTGATCATAAATTTGAACTTATAAGCCTAAGTCAATGCTCATGAATAAATTTATTGTCTGAGATTCATTGTGATTCAAATTGTTTTCCAAACGATGAAAGAAAAAGCGTTATAATTAGAAACAATAGGAATAATTTATTCGATGTACGGTAACAATAGAAAAGTTTCTCTTTCATCATGAAGTGCTCTCTCCTCTTTGATATATGTGCTTTCAAATTAATTATCAAACTTCATCATGAGAAGATTTTAAATCATTATAAATTTCAATATTACACTTTCTTTCATGCTTTGAGATATGAGAGTGGTATGGTCGAATGTGAAGTGTGTAAAGCACCTTCTCACTATGACAAAGTTTACCCATCAACGTACCTCCGTACCATGATTAAAAAAATCGGTGTATGGCGTTTTTCTCCATTATTTTTTTGGAAGTAATTTCGATTCTTTCTCCATCTGCTGCTGATCATGCGCAAAAAGATACCTTTAGCCCTTGCTGTGAGACTCTTTCACTGTCAAAATTGCCATGCTCACTATGACTTCACACGAGGGCAGACTTTACTTCCAGATGTGAGTAATACATCTCAGCTTTTACACTAATGCAGTTTTTAGTTAGTACCTCGGCAATCATCGAAAAAATGAATGGATAAAAAGCTATCATCGCAACTTGAATAAATTCTCATTTGTACAATATATGTTGATCATGCATTGTTCTATGAATTGCTTTGAAAGTCATGAATGCACTATACTCACAATTTCAAATGACACTCTTTTTATCATTTCATAGTATTTCAAGAGAAGCGATAATCACATTGAAACAGAATGTGGCACAAAGTCTCTTTCACGTGAAGAAAAGAATGAAATTGATAATTGTATTTCCGAGTATAGGAAGGACTCATTATTTCTACAACAACAACAACAACAACAACAACAACAGCAAGAAAGTGCATTTCTATTCGGTATTCATTGGCATGTTATAACGAATTCTGAAGGGAAAGGGAATTTGACGGATGACCAAATAATGAATGCTATTAATCTTTTAAATGAGGGATTTTCTGGAAAGCTAACTCAAGCTGGAACAGATTGTGATGGAAATGAAGTTTCGGGACTGGATATGTCAATACAATTTGTTTTAGAAAATATTGATCGCACTGTAGACGATGAATGGTTTTCCTTATATTATGAAGATGAAGAATCCCTTCAATCAATAGGAAATGCGTTATATGATGGGAACTGTTCGACGTTAAATGTCTACACTACAGATATAACAGAAGAATCCGGAGAAGATACGCCTGTACAAGGTATAGCAGTGCCTTCTGATGCTTGTGCATTTCTTCCAACTGTACTTCGAATATGGGAATTTACGTTTATAGATTATTCACTGATCCCAAGATCCCAATGTGATGATCCAGGAAAAGTAGATACACTCATACATGAAGTGGGTCATTGGATTGGTCTTTATCATCCTTTTGAAGGTGGATGTAGTGGGACAGACTTCGTCGAGGATACACCTCAGCAAACTGTTGTCAATACTGTTTGTCCAATAGGGTCTGATACTTGTCCGGACCAAGAAGGACTGGACTCCATTCATAATTATATGTCTTATACTGGTGAATGTTGCACATATACTTTCACCGAAGGTCAAAAACTACGATCTCATTCATTTCTGTCCATATTTCGTTCCCTTGGACTAGTCAATGCATCCAATACTACAAAAACTTTGGATATTGATGAAGAAGAAATCGCCCCAACTTGTATTGAAACGTTCAAATTAAAGGTACAGAATTTTCAATGCTTTATTGAGAGACTAAAGGTTATTTTTTGGATACCTTTATAATGTGAAAGAAATGTACTAAGAATCCAACGCTATTTTACATTCTATGTTTGAAGTTTTTTTCAGGTTTATATCATAACAATTGTTTGGTGTGAATTTTGTGATACGTTGAGTTAGATGATGACATTTTCAATGTTTGTTCATTGCTTAATATATTTTGCACAAGCATTAAGGATTCTTGAGTCAAGTAAATATATATAGGTACATAATGTGTTAGAAATTTCTGTCCATCAAATAGTTGCCTCTCCTTTATCCTTATGAATATGCAGCGCTGATTGCAATCCAAATATAAAATCAGACATTCCATCCCAGGATCCAATTTTCCAAAACATGACTCCTCTAACTTTGTCCTCCATTACATTGTGAGTAGAATAATGCATATTTTCATAAGCAATCGCTATCTCCATTGGAGATATATACACGCTTTTGTCCACAGAAGCAGTTTCGGCCCATCCACTCGCCACTCCAAGTACCAATTTGGATAATGGGATATGAACGAATTGATCCTCTAATGCTATGGAAGAATCTTGACTAAATTGAACCCAATACCCTGGTTGATTGTCATATTTAGCAAATAATAGTCTATTTACTAACTCCACAAGATAGACGGAGGGAGAAGTTCCCAAATAGTTTATATGATAGGATGCATGAGAATAGGATTCATAAAGTTGAATCGAAATCAAATCTATATATGTTCCATACTTTGCCAGTATGTAAGAGTATAAATTCCGTCCATGGAAAGAAAAATCAAAATGCCAATCATCCTTCGGATAGGTTAGATTGACATAACGACTAAAATCATTGTTTGTGAAATCCAGATAGGATTCAGGTGGTGCCATGGTAACAATATATCCATCCTCTTTGGCGAATTGACTCATTTCTCCCATCTGATTCAAACAGGTAAGAGAATAATGATTAATGGGACTGAATTGTTGTGAATTTCCTTCAAAATCCCAATCGAATCCATGAAACAAATGTTCTTGATTATAATTTTTCCAAGCTTGATAAAGTTGATGAGATGTTATATCTACTTCAAAATCAAAATGGGGTGTATTCCAACCCCCAAACGAAATGAGGTGCAGGATTTCACTGTAGCCCATAGTATACAGCTGTTTCTGAATCCTTTTAACACAGGATAAATCAGGCCCTCCCACTATGGTTGGTGAGCGTAGAATATTTCCTGAATCTGTTTGAATTGATTCGAGTTTGATGGAGACGAAGGGAATCCAAATAAGGACATTGACCCCATTTTGAACGGAGTCTATAATTGGATCGTTGCAGGATCCATAACCGATAATGACTTTCGGAGGGATTTCAGGGATGCGTGCTTTGGGTTGATTTGATTTAGCTAAATCAGGCGGTCGTAATGAAGTTTGAGTCTCTATCAATTGGGAACAGTAAGATGGGACTATATCTAGAAAGAGTATGATGGCAAGGGTGAACACTGCCGAATAGAACATTTTGAATTTTACAAATCATCAGATTTCATGTGATTGATGTCTTTTCAAATATATTGTTATCTACGGAAGAAGTAATCTATGCTGATGTCATCTATTTCACGCGTGTTTTCTATTTTCATTTTGTCCATTTCATTTCCTTTTGCAAGAGCAAATTATTAATCTAAATATATTTATTACTGCCACGAAACCTACCTCTACAATGATCTCCTCCATCCTAAGAATCACCCTCCTCTCCTTAATTGTCGTAACCAGCACCGCCTTTGTCCCAATCAGTACTACAAATCCCGTGTCAACCTCCCTTCAACCTACATACCGACAACCATCTTCTGCATCCTCCCTTAATCTATTCGGAAAACCCAAAGCTCCCATACCAAAAGATCCTCCTGCCAAAAAAAAAGCAACTCCCTTTACGGCTGCCATGTTTTTCAATCCTCTTAAAAATCCATACATTGTTTTTGTTTATGGAATTGCTCTAATCAACGTCCTCGCTGCTTTGCCCAAGGAATAAGTAATATAGGGTTTGGATTTGTCCTTTCGACATTTTGTTCTACATGGAAGGATTTCTTGATATATTAAGTCGAGGCGAAGTTTTTTTAGATTAGAACTAGATAGAGAAAGAAAGCTCTCACGAAAAAACATTGAAAAATATTAAATTTCTATAGATATGTAAAATTGAAGAAATCATAGTCATCGAAAATGAAACGGATTCTGAAAATGTATATATATAGTAGAGATATCAGCATATTGTAACTGCATTTTATATTTATGGAAAAATAGAGATTGAAAAATAACTTCATTTCATGTGTTATTCAATTCATTTATATATGGCATCAATTGGGAAACCCTCGTGTGTGGAAGAATCATGGAACATGTTCGCATTTGATGTTTTCTTTTTACACCGCATGTGCGAATTTGTAACAAATATTATGTGCAATGATAAAGTAATAGTTTCTCTTGCTTACTTCATGTGTCTAAACGAAACTAAGCATGCATACTTTTAGAATTATATATCTTATTCTTTTGATTACAAATTTGGTTTGAAGTTGGAATTGGAATCTATGTTGAGGTGAAAATGTGAATAAGTACTTTGTTTTAAATATGAAACTCACGGTTTTGCAAAAGAATGATGATATTTGAATTATAGAATAATGTCAACAATATAGGAAGATTATCTCAATCTTTCTCGCTTGGTTTCAATTCGTATTCATCTTTTTTGTATATGAGTTCAAATATAGAGTACTCATGAAGGAAGAAATAGTTCAAGAAGTTATGAATGATAAAGCCAAGATGGAAAACATCTTCAGTTGCATTTTAAGGTATCTCTAGGTATCTTAAGGTAACAAACATGGTTAAGTGAATCAACGAGAAAAATTCTACTTCATATTTGTCCTAAACACTTTTCATTTGGATTGGAACGACAGGGTGGGCTGTATCAATTACTTCTTCCTTATTTCTGATAATTCTTTCTTCTCATTTCAACATGGTCTCAAGAATTGTAGTCATTGCTGTAATTTTCAAGGCAAAAATAAGAAGATTTGGCAGATACTAGTTTAATCCATTTGTATATCAAGATAATAGGGAAAATCATATTTCGTATTACTTTATTTGGAACGATAGTAGCCTGATCATGACTCAAACTATAATGTCCAATTCATCCATGAGAAGTTTAACGACAATCGGTGTAAGAGGAGCTAGCTTGACATGCCTCTCTTCTTTTTTTCGGATATGCAGAAGCAATAGTGGCTTATATTATTCGAAAGCCTGAGTCTACATCATTCCATCCTTTCGATTCCAAAAATTTATCTCTATTTTTCTGTCGTTCTTCAGACCCGAATCCTTCGCCCAAGAATCGGAAACTTGAATCCACTTGATTCCATCCTTTTCTCACCAAAAATTCATCCTCTTCCTCGTTGGGAACTTTCCATATTTCACTCAATCGTCCCACAAAAACTTTCCTTACCATACGTTCCCGTTTCTTGTAATCATTGATATTCTTCCCGTACAATATTTTCGCGTCTCTAAGAACGCTAATTGTAAACTTAGCATCTTCTTGTGTTAGTCCCAAAGCTCCACCATTTATCATTGCAAACAATATACTAGATCCAATCAGAGAAATTGTAATACAGAGAGAAATATGTTAGACATCACAACAGAGGTACAAAAGAAAATAATCAAGAATCAAGAATCATGAACTTACGAATCAACTAAAACTTCATCTGGTGAAATTTGATGCTCTGTTTTCATCTCCTTATAAAGATCTTGTGCACGTTTGGCTGCTTTAGGATTGTCTCGATAGTGTGTCAACAACGATTTAATAAGTATTGTATATGTGACGACATCAGGATTCCTATCCATACTATCTTTTGCCTCTTTAAACTCTTTGAACGCTTCGCGGAACTTTCGAAAGCGACAACAAGCCCGAAGATACGCATTCAATGCCATGACATCTTTCTTCACAAGTGATTTGTATATTGAATCGATTTTCATGTGAAAATTGTCTGCTTCATCTTTTTGAATTGAGGAGTTTTCATCAGTTTCAGTTGGAGCTTTGCCATAGACTTGCAGTACAGCTGTCTGTACTTTGGTTATATCTGCTTCTTCTTCAAGTGTTGGTATTATAGCTTCCGCAATGGCTAATGCATCGGCTATTTTTGGATTCTCGAATTTATTTAAACCTTCAATCAAGGTCGCAGCTGTGACAGCATTGGGCCGACATCCATTGTCTTCATTTTTCATCATATCAGTGAAAATTGAGATGGCTTCGACCATACGCTTGTGAAAATCATTTTCATCGCTAAGGAGACCTGATAAATATGCATTATACATAACTTCCATCACATCTGTTGGTTGACTTTGCTGCTGTTGAAGTAACTCTTTCCTAGCTCGTTTACGATAAAAGGCTAATCCTAAAGCATGAACAAGACAAGTATAAGTTACCTCGTTTGGAGTGACATCTCTATCGACCATTTTATCGAAAACTTTAAAAGCCCTTGAAAGCAAATTTGCTTTTGCGTACCCATCGAGTAAATCTGTATACGCCTCTATATGTGGGTGCTTTGAGTTCCGCTTCCTCTTGTTACTAGAATACGAATTTGAAAGTGTTCCATTGTTCACATACGTGAATGCATATTTGTCAAGCACACTCTCCGCCATTGTGAATTCTTCTGCCAGTACCATAGCATTTACCAATGTATTTACACTGACGGCATCGTGTTTTTCCGCTTGTTCCATTTCAGATGATAGTCTGAGAGCTTCTTTCACATCTGCACGTTTTGCCATACCCTTCATCATGATGTTATAAGATCTCACATTAGGTTGTAAAGACTGATTAGAATTCTTTTTCATGGATTTGAAAACAACATCGGCCTTATCATATGCACCGCAACTTATGTAGGCATCAAGAACTGAGTTCAAAAATATTATATCAGGTTCAATTCTTGTTTCATATGCCCGTGTTAGGAGAGATTCGATTTGCTTCAGATCTGAAGTTTGTGCATATGCTCTAATAAGTATCGAATATCCAATTGCTGTCACTTTCGGGACATTTATACGAGAATGTATGTGCTTAGTCTTCTTGTACAATTGTGCCTTGTCCAAAGAAACTTTATGTAAACGTTCTTGAAGCACTAATAACCGAAATGCAGCATTTCGATTTCCCGAACGTACAAGTGCACTCATAACTGTACATATTTCTCTCTCTCGAATGGTCGTGATAGATGAATGAGAACTTGGGCTCGCTGGATCGACAATTGCTTCGACTCCAACACCAGAAACAAGACGCTGCAATAATCTGTAGGCTATTATGGAATGTTGAACCTTTTTATTTTTGTACTCATCTGTTGCATAAATAGAATGTGAAATGATATTACTTTTTGCAGAAGGTCTGTTGCATAAATAACGAATAGCTGATAAAATAGTGGAGGATTTTACTGCATAATCTAAGTCAAGTTGCATCTGTAAAGCTTCCATCCCGATTTCTTGAATAAGCACATTATTCCTGTTCGACAAAGCATTACTTGACAATATATCAAGATGTTCTTTTATTGATTCCTCTTCATCTATGTTGTCCGTACTGTCATTCTCCCATTCATTTAAGATACGAAGCTTAATATCGGATAGTTCTTTTTCTAATCTTTGCACAGTTCCATTTTTTCGGCTACGAACCCCGAAATCAGTCACGTTATGAGTTAGGATTGGCTCCAGTATATGTTGATTATTTGAAACTGCCATTCTAATAGCCTTTTGTATTTCATTATTGTCCATCATGTTGAAGTCTGTATTTGTGGTGGTTGCTTTCGCCGCACATCCCAGTTTTGTTCTCTGCAACAGAACCGATTGTCTTGAATTTATTCTAAAATTATTGCATTGGGAAAGTGATAAACAAGAAGGTAGTATCCCTAAAAGCATACATAATGAATGCATCAGTATTACTATTGATGTAGAACTTGATGTGAATCTTCTACACTCATCTTTTTCTCGTGTTAACATGGTGGCTTCGCAATTCTCCGTTTTCGACAAGTTTTGATTCAACATCAATAATTCTTCTTAATTGCGTTTATTACAAGATTTGTTGCATCGGAATTTCTTCAAGGTACAAAGGCTTCGTTTTACACCTAGCTTGTTCGATAGATGAAGAACCTCACCCAAAATGTCTCTTTTTATGAATAATCCTTCAAAAAAGATAACGCATAATACTGTTGCATAACTCATGAATTATTACATTGGGATATGACGTGCGTGGTTCATCTTTTGTAGACTATTCTTCTTTTTCACCCCTGACTCTGGTACATATATTCGTAGAATGTTTTCAGAATTATGCGTAGGACGTGTTCGAAACTGATGTATGATCAGCGAATTCAATCAACGTTAGATGAAAATCAATTACATGAACAAAAATAAAAAGAAATATAAATTTGACGTCAGCGAAAATGTTCTTCTTACCTGATATAGGGTAATAATATAGATTACTTAAATAGAGTGAGATAGGCTATTACACTACATCTATCTCCTAAATACGTTACATACTACAACACTTCTGCTTATGTTTTGAGATGATCAAAGATCGGTAATATCTAAAATGTAGCTTGAAAAAAAGGAAAAAAAAAACAAATAAATATAATTGTTGGCAGTCGCCTTCTGAAGTGAGCAAAAATGGCAAAACATTCATCCAAACTTAAAAGTGAGAAAAGAAAGAACGAAGCAGGTACCACAGAAAATTCTACACCTGTCACTAATACATCCATCGAAACCAAGGAAATATCTGCAAGAGCAAAAATCATCATAAATGTTCTTGTCACCATATATTGCGTTCTCATATACATCATACCAATGCGATCTTCTGAAGCACCAGTATTAGATGAATTGTTCATATTAGATACTCGCGGAGAAGAATCGACCAATCCAAACCTGCTTCATAATGGGGATGTCATGGGTACAACGACAATGCAGGAATTATTTCAAAATGATTATTGGGGCAAAAATATTTTTCAGATGGATAGTCATAAGAGTTGGAGGCCTGTATGTGTTCTCACATTCAGAATTTTTAATAGTTTGAGCGAATCAAAAGGCATCTTTCGAGGGCTAGAGGAGATTCTACCCATCAGCACCATGTTTACACATCGGTATGTTCTTCATTATTTTAGATGAAATGTTACTACTTGGATCTTTCTAATCGTCAGAGTGCAACTTTTTCTATTTTCACAGTCTAGTGAATGTCATAATTCATACGCTATTGTCTGATGTTGTTGCTCGTGCAGGGTTGATTATATTTCCAACAACGAGTACATCATATCATTCAATGATACAATTTACTCTCACCAAATTATTCTTCGCGCTGCATCCAACTCATATTGAAGCAGTTGCCAACGCTGCGAATCGTAATCATATTCTTGCGGTACTTGCATCAACTTATTGCTCATTTGGAATGCATACGAATATTGCTGTTGTTATAATTGCTACTATTGGTGGGCTACTATCAAGTGAAGCCTTTGTATTCCAACTTCCGGCTATTATTGTGACAATCGCATTAGTTTGGTTCAGGAAAAATAAATTCAAACTGTCAAGAAATCGACAAACATTAGAGTAAGTGATTCTTCTCATATTTTGCTTATATCTCAAATCATCTGCTAAATTTCATATTGCATACACAGAACAATGATGAAATCTGCTCTGAAGGAGTTCATTCCTCAAATTCTGCCACCAATCTTCTTTACATTCTTGTACTTAATATTACGATACAAATATGATACATTATCGATCCTGGAAGCACTGATTCGAAATGCAGAAAATCCATTTTATCGATTTACAGGAACGCACCGCGTGATCAATTATTGTTATGTATTTGCTGTGCATGTATTCAAAGGTGTCGGTTTTGATCCAATCGGCTTCAGTCATGAATATGGATATAATTGTGTTCCAGAAATTGAGAGCATTTCTGATTCGCGTCTTTTTTTTCCACTTTTCATTTACGGTTTTTTAATTATATGCTTTGAAATTGGAATGCGGAGGTCATTCTATGGCGATCATGAATTTTCTCTCAAGTTCATTTTTGGCTTATCTTGGATGTCGACTCTTTTCCCTATTACTGGAATTATTCGAGTTGGAACTTTTATTGCTGATAGAATGATCGTTCCTTTTACGTTTGGGGTCGCTATATTAGCAGGAAATATTGTGACGGATTGGCTGCTTCCTCCAAAGATGTCAAGGTATCCAGTAGAAGTTTTAAAGAAGGACAAAAAACTCAGAGGAAGACTTGCTCAAGTATTCTTAATGATTGCGTTGATGAGCATTAAGCTCAAACAAAGAACTGAAAACTGGATGAGTAGTGTGAATTTGCTAGAAAGCAGTCTTAAAACATGCCCACGTTACGCCAAAGTAAACTTGGAGTTAAGTAAAGTTTATTCAGGGACTGTCGCTGGAAATTTGGATCTTGAAAAGTCTTTGTAAGTATATGTTTCTTTTGTAAAGCGAGACTTTGGATTATTGAAACACTTTCATGTCCTTATATTGTATGCTGCTTCTATTTTTTGCATATGAAGGGAATATGCTGTAACTGCAGAAGAAATCGATCCCAATTATTGCCTGGTTAACTACCAGTTTGCTCTCGTTTATTTTCAGCAAAATGAATATACTCTTTTTGAAGAGAGGTTGATAAAGGCTATGCTATGCATGCCAACAATTGAAAAAGCCCACAAAATTTGGACACAATATTGGCCGATTGTCACAGATCCAATGGCTGGTCCATCTGCTGTACAGGCATCCCAGCGCTTACAAGAAGCTGAAGAATTGATTCGGAGAGCAATGTATGGTGGTGGTTCCGTGGAAGAGCCACCAGAAAGTAATAGACGCCCTGCAACTGAAGCAGATTTAGAATTTGAGTTGTAGTACTTTTACCTGCTGCTTCATGAAATTTTATTTCTACATGCACAAAAGCATGATTATATGCAGACCATGCCAGAGCATGCCTTTGCTTGAATTACTTCGAAAGAATATATTATTTATTATAGATCTCCATTCAGATTCTTAGCGAACCATCAAATTAGAACGTTGCAATGGTTGACTAAATTTACTATTATTATTTTAACTTGGAAAGTTAATCATTATGCTCGTTATAAAATTTATGAAAATCTGTTGAATGGATTATTTGAACCTCTTTTATTACTCTTCTCTAAATGTAAAAGCTTTCACACCTACTATAAGTTCCAATGAAGAGCTTCTCTGAACCACTCTTTCGGAATTTAATTATGTTGCTTGAGTTGGAGAATCTCCATCTCCATTTCATCACGTTTCGCTTGGGATATTGCCAATTCTGTTTTGAAATGATTAAGTTCATTTTCAAGCTTCCATCTGATATCAGAATCATCGTCATTTTCAACTGCATTGACAATCAAGCCGAATTTCTTTTTTTCGCCGGCGCTTTGACCTTCAGGAAGCTTTATCGAGCAATATGATTTACCTTGCTTTGAAGCCCGTACAATTTCAGATGTTGAGGTGGTGAAATTATCGTTTTGTTGTAGCCCGAGAGTAGAGCATGATGGTGGGGATTGACTCCTTCCAGCTCTTCGTCTTGATTGAGAGTATAGAGCAGTATCCTTCTCTTCTAAATAATTTTTTCTCTGCTTCCCACCAGGTCTTTTCAGTGATTTGAAATAGGGTTGGCTTTGAAGAACCATTGCACGGAAGTTAGACCAAAACGCCTCGTCTTTCCAAGCCGCATTGTGGTGATCTTCACTTGCTCTTACTTGCATGGTAGTTTACTGCTGAATAATGATCTGCAAAAATTACGCTGCCTTTACCTTTACGACTCCCACGCTAAAATACGGGAATTTGACTGCTGATAATATTGGAAATTGGGATGCCCCATAGTGCTTTGATTTTAATTGAGATATAGAATCAAATGATGCAACTAGGAAATACTAAATGGCATACACAAGAAAGATTTAAAATTTATTCTTTTATTTCAACTAACCAACCTAAATTCATTCATAATCCTCGTGACCATAAAAATTCTTGTTTTACTCCTTCCATTTAAATTTCATACAAATTATACATACTTTTTCCATTGTGTTGGCCTTCAAATCCAACAATTGAACAATATTTTACATCAAAAGACGCCCCCCACGTGGTATGGGTGCAGCTGCTTTGTAAGTTACTATAGCTTGCTTAAAGCGACGGCTGATTACAGGATTATACACATTTAAATTCAGAGTTCCATCTATTTTGCTTTTTGCTTCACTTAAATCAAGTAATGCGTTCACAACGTTAGAACCTGTTTCTTTCTTTGCATATACAAGAACATTGGTTGGTACGAAAATCGCATTGGCCTGTTTATGAATTTTCAAGCAAATAGTTTTTAATTCAATTTCATTTTTCTGTCCAATAAAGATACTTGATTAAATACTGTTCTCACCTCATACTTAAGACTATTGGTTATTTGAAATTCGTTCATGAAATCAGTTACTGGTTTGTAATCCTCGAATTTTGCAGCCATAGTTTTCGCTGTTGCTACTACATGAGACGAAACGTGTAACGCATGGATTTGTTCATCAACCATCATCATATCTCCTTCTTTGATATCGATGTTCGCAATGAGTCCTTCCTCAGTTACTTCAAAATTCTCGGAAGTTGCAACATTCATTTCATGATTGAATCCATCAAAAACGGCACACTCTGGATGAGGAGAAGGAGATCTACAGAATACAGTTTCCCATTCACGGGAACTATATTGGTACTTGTTCATTGTGGCACCGTCAAAATACTTCAAGGAAGGTTTTCCTGACTTAGTTGGACGGAGACGTTTTCTTATGTTAAAATCTACTCTAGGTCCACTTGTATACCAATTATCCCTGCAATTTATATCTTTACAGGCTATGACAAATGACCAAGGGTCTTCAAAACCACAATGGGGCTTGTAAGACAAATAAAAACTGGATTTAGTTGCAGATAAAAAAAAACGCATTCGATAATATAAAAAATAAAAAAAAGGACGCACCTCTTGATATACTTGCATACTCGCAAATCCGAGCCTCTCTAGAGTTTGAAATACAAGAACTCTGTTCGCATTTTCGGTATACTCCTCTGCAGGGTCTCCAAATTCAGGTGCTGGTCCAAGTTGCATAACCATAATTCCATCTTTAGATAGTGACCTAAATACTGACATTAAAAACGAATCATCTTTATAAAGAATATCACTAAATTCGGCCTTATCTTGGGGATCCAAGGCATCCACAATCACAACATCAAACTGTTCTAAATCAAACTCATTATCTCCTTTTTCTTTGTAACCGCTCGGATAAAATGTTCTGTCTCTGAACCATGAAATAGCATCATCATAAATGACGTCTGCAAGAGGTTCATCCAAACAGTTATCAGTGGACTCAACAATATCACTACAATCGCTCCAGGCAGGAAGATATTTTCTAGAAGTTTCCACCATAACTTGATCAATTTCTACCATTTTAACGTGTTCAATTGTGTTGTGCCGAAGAACTTCTCTGAGTGTTGCACCCTCGCCACCCCCAATAATAGCAGCACGACGTGGATTAGGATGTGCGAACATAGCAGGTTGTACGAGAGTCTCATGGTATCCTTCAATTGCAGTTTTATAGCTTTGCGTTACACCATCAAGCAAAACGACTTTTTCAGGTTCATAATACTCTGGGTGTTCAGCTTCGTATGATCCATCGTTTGATAAACTCTTCAAGTATCGTTCATAGTTCGAGTTATCATGTTCACAGATATAATCGTATACATCAATTCTCTGGAAAAAACTTTCTACTTTCGTTACTTCTTTTATAAATTCTAACGGTTTCGAATCTAAAAAATCTGCTAAGTCATCTTCCATAGGATCATGGCGTTTCTCCTTAAAATCGAATCCGCTTCCTGCATGCTTCCAAAGAACACGAGGCCTATCAAAAAACTTTAAATTGCATGGAGATGATTCAATATCCTTACCCGTGCAACTCTTAAATTCAGTGGGATCTTGAACTCCAAATGCTTTTTTTATTATTGGAACTACATACATCAATGGATCAAAAGGTCTAGTTGAGATATCAATAGATATGCTTCCCTGTTCTGGCCATGTATAAAAAACAAAATTGCCTCGATTTTCAAGTATCCCAATACATGATATACCCGTGTAGTAAAGTGGTTGGCAGTGATAAGATAAAGGAGTTGGTAGATCTGCCTCTTCCAAAATAGCAAGAAACTTTTTGATGAGCAATTCCTCACTTCTCAATTCAACTGGCTTTAAATTGAGAATATTTAAACGAAGGCATTGACCAAGAGTCTTATTTATGTTTCTGGGGTTGTATCCAATAATTTCATCTTCATCTTCATCTTCATCTTCATCTTCATCATCTTCATCGTCTTCATCGTCTTCATCATCATCATCATCATCATCATCATCATCATCATCATCATCATCGTCTTCATCGTCTTCATCGTCTTCATCGTCTTCATCGTCTTCATCATCTTCATCATAAAAACGACCACATTCATCACCGTCTCCCTCTCTTTCATTGCAAAATTCATTTCGGTATGTTCCAGTCTTGTCATTTTTACAGGTTTCTTCTTCACCAAACTTTTTTATTTTTGTTAGGGCTATTACTTGTTCGCTACTGTCGATTTCATAAGCTTTTGTAGTGTATTTTATATCTGTATTTTTTTTCGAATCAAATCTGACAGTCCTTACAGAGAAAACGTCGTTTTCAATTCTTCCATCAAGCTTAGATTTAAAATGGTTACTTGTGTTCGGATAATTTGGTTCTTTTATAAGACGAGCACTAAAAGCACATCCGGCCGCAAAAGAAAGAACTATACAGCTAACAAAGATTGAAACATGTGCTGCAAGAGAAGAAAGTCCTTCTTTATGATCTTTGGCTTCTTCTATTTTAGAAGAAGATTTCATCATGTACAAATCTTTTTGAATCTGTAGCAAAGAAGTAAAATAATTCAAGATAATCTTGGATTTTCTCAAAATTGTCATTTAGAAAAAATGAATGACTTAGATAAAGTTTTACGTATGATGTCGGTTTTACTTATTGACAAAAAGAAACTTATTTATTGTATACTTCAAAGAAACAAGTTTGAAATGTTACACATGAATTGTTTATATCATTGAATCGTGTTTATTTTATCTATTAAACTAAGCGCATACGTTTGTTTGTTTGTGTATGTTTTTTTTTTAGTTTCTAAACGTCTTTCTGAGACGGACCATTGTATCTGGGAACCGCTTCTGCGCCCAACCAATTTTACACAATATTTACGCATTTTCTTCACAGAATTTTGCCAAAAAGGAGTTTTTATGCAAGAATTGTTCAATAATATTTTTGTGCAAAGCCTCACATCTTAAAGGCAACAGAAATCATATGCTTCTCTTAGGCAATCACCCAGCAATACTTTCTTTTTGCATAAAAGTAGATTTTCTCCTGCATATGAAACTACAGCAATGGTTTCATTATGTGGAACTATTTGGTGGAACAACCTTTGCATTAGCAACCCTACAGGATGTACATAATATTTTTATGCAACTGGACAACAACAATACCGGCAGACTTTGCAATATACAAAACACAACAACGTATCCAAACATGTGGGAGCTTCTAAACTTATTTTAATGTTACTCATTATATCAATGCATTGCAAATAACAAACCAATACTCTTCCACATTTTTGGCATCCCAACATTTCTCTCTGCCACACAAAAGGAAGATTCCACACTTGGTAATTAGGTCTTATTCCGTCTGACCTTCATACACACATTCAACAAGTACATAATGCACTTTCTCAAACAACTCACAAGAACCCACACGTACGAAACTGAATATCAACAACATGTGAAAACCTGTGGAAGGAAATACAGGACATCATAAAAAGTAGAGCTATAGGCTTTCATAGGATCATCGCACAAATCAGCAAATCATTTGAACTATTCTTAACCATCCAATCAGCTAATAATAATACAAGTAAAACATATTTAAAAATCCAAAACAAGGATAATTTGGCACATAAAAACTTACATCAACAAAACCTATTATCCTAATCTAACTACGTAACGTGTATTGTTAGATTATAGTACTTATACCAAAACTTCCAAAAATTTGCCGAGGCATATCTTGTCGCCTCCAACATAAAAACTGGAACACGACGTTCAAATGCTTTCACCCAAATGCAATAGTACGCCCGCAGCTCAAAAACTGTAATAGATGCACTACAACGCACATGGTAGCAGCACGATATGCCATCCAAATCTTGCATCGGATTCTCTACAACACAACTCTTATTCCACAGTTTACCAAACTCCTTCATATTATAGATTCAGTAGACCTGTTTGCTCACCAATCAGCATTATTCTTCGATATCCTGCTCGTGACACATGAATTTAAACGAAATACAGGAACACAATCAATAATACTGGACAAACATGAAAAGGTATTTAAAATCTTAATCCAAGCTTTTCTGTTGAAAACGATTGATACCAAACCACCTCTCACGCGTTTAACCAATATTCTTCAATCTTTGCGATCAGTGGTCTATATACACACTGCTACCAAAAACACCAAAAGTGTCTCTTCACAGATACAATTCACCATCCCCACAACAACAAATTCCACGTCTTCCACTCCTTCTGAAACAAAGACAGTTACGCAGTCATCCACCTCCCTGGTTCAATTCGATTCAACTAGTACACATCAAATCGTCAACCGCAAAAGTGCTCCATCGATAGAAATCCTAACAACTACCAATCTTCAATGCGAAAAAAACAAACTTAAGATGGATACAAAATGAGAGTTGTCTTCTCCCGGGACATGTAATGGAAGATTTCATTGGCATTATTTGTCAATCTTACTCTGTCCACCCAGTATTTATCGCCACATGGATGGAGTAAAATACATATCTAATAAGCCGTGAAAATGCAGGGTCTACCGTAGCACATTGTTCTTATCACACGATAAAGATAACGTACTACCACCACCTATGTACTATAAAGTATAACGACAAAATACACATGAGAGACGAACTCAATGGCGAACTCAACGGCGAACTTGATGGCGAAATTACCAGCGACTTGATATTTCAGGACTGACAAGACTTCACAAGCAAGTTCAATATTTATTGGAGTCCTTTTTTCAGAACATAAGAGGGTATCTAGGCTTGTGTACCCTGTAAGAGTCAAGATGACAGGAGACAAACAGTATACAATCAACATAGGAAATACTTTTGGTCAAAAGGCATTCAATTATGTCCTAGAAAATTAATGAATCAACATTTAATGCAACAAATTCAAACTTGGCAAAGAAAATGGGACAACATAGTACTATTGACTGGTGCAAATTAAAATGTATCCAACATGGGTCCTCTGCAGACCATTTTATTATACGAATGTCAACTAATAGATCCAATACGATGTAGATTTCACAATAAAAGTCATCCTTTACATGCAACTTCATTGACAGGATTTGCACCAATTGATAGCATATTTGTTTCTCCAGGTCTTCAAACATAACGAGATGTGGATGGCTAAAGATAGAAGATAGCATAGGAGACCATAGAACAATATTTGTGGATATTCCAATCCATACATTATTAGGCGAAAATCCATTTCATATACATCAAAATACTATGGGTCAACTAGTCTGTGAGCAACCAAGAGTAGTGGAGAAATACAATAAGTTATTGAATCAACTGTTGGAGAACCAAGGTATATTTCAGCAATATGAGAAAGCATTACAGTTATTTCAAAGTTGAACCATAAATGAATCTGAAATGATGCAACTACAATATACAGTTTATGATCCAGCTAAATTAGTCCACATTTTGATGTGATTGTCTAATTAAAACTATAGCTGCAACTTTAATAGTTAGATTAAAAAGATAACTTCAAATTTAATAGTTAGACATGAATATGCATGTAGCAACTCATAGATGACATTAAAAATAATGAAAACAAAATCATCAAAGCCTTCCTCCTCACAAGGAAGCCAGCTTTCAAAGCCAAGCTTGGAGTTTGATTCATATGCATTGAGTAGCATCCAACAGATGCCTGTCATCTGGGAATGACAGCCCTGTTGGACATATGAAATAAGAGACCAGTTGTCATCTGTCTGGGCCACAGATGTCAGCTGCTCTTGCTGTGGAAACTGTGTGGTTTCCAATATGTGTTTACTATGTTATGTATGTTAAGTTATGAAATTAAAATAGTCAATTAAATTAAGCTCATAATTCTCATCCTTTCAACTTTTGTATTAGTTTATCTAATCCATTATCTGTGCATAAGGCACGTGTCTTCAAGAATTCAAGTTGCTGATCGCAAAAATTGAAGCAGGTGGAAGACAAGGTTCAAAAGGGCCAAAAAATGCAAGTCAGAAGATAATTTTTGAAGTGCTTGATGAAACTTCTTGAGATTCGATAATTTGTTTCATTTTCGTTTTGGAGAAACCAATGTGTTATCAACAAGAAGAAAATTTGATTTATGAGATCTAGATTTGTGCCATCGGTTGTCTTATTTTGCCATGGAGGGGTGAAAATTCCTTAGCGTGTAGTTTTTTTTCAAACAATTTATTCAAGTTGTTGTTGTTGTTGTTTCTAGAGGCAGATGGTATTATACTGTGATAGGGCCTGCATACGCTCTTTCAGGAAGTTAGGTCCTACGGTCTCTTAAATACGTGCATTGGCTTTCAACACTACTTAGGTTTACGGACATCTCACTTTACTCGAGGACTTTGGACCTCGGTAGTTTACACGTATGAAAGGTCCTCAAGCCTTAAAAGGTTTTGCTGCAATCGAGGTTAGTAACTTCCCGGGTCCAGTAAAGAAACCTTGTAATCCTTTTTCAGTATTCCGTTGTATATCGACTCCGGTCATTTAAGATCATTTGAGTATTGTTTTGCATGCACTTACCTCTTTCTCCACAGAATAGTCCTTCTAAGTAGTTTTCCTTGATGACGAACTAGTACGATATGTACTTAGAAGTGGCAGCCTTCGATCGTGTGAAATCGAGAAAAAGATTGCTGTTTGGAAAAGAAAGGGATCCTTTGAAAATACGCGGGAATTGGCACGTTATTCAATTACGTAGGATTATGTAGGTTCTGGCACGCCAAGGACGAATGAATGAAAGGTATCTTTTTGGCAAGCAAATGAAGTTTGGAATTTGTTGAAAATGGTGAAGTCTTAGGTCTGTTGCGGTCGTACTTCTTAATGCAAAATAGAAACAGATGCAGAACGAGCTTCTTATGATATTCGAGATATTCGATTGATATTTTTTGCTTCTGGTTTGAAGTGTGTCTTCGAGAATCCAAGTTGCCGATCGCGAAAATCGAAATAGTTGGAAGGAGAGTTTCAAAATGGACTAAAAACGCAAGTCGGGAGATATTTTTTGAAGTGCTTGATGGAACTTCTTGATATTAGATAGTCCGTTTCATCTCGTTTTGGAGAATCGAACGTGATAACGAAAATAAAAATTGGATGATGGGGTCTTGAGTTATGCCGTCGGTTGTCTTATTATGCCATGGAGGGGTGAAAATTCCTTAGCGCTTAGTTTTTTTTAACAATTTATTCATGTACAAAATAATGAGCATTCTATGATACGTATGTAAACAATAGAATAATTAATTATTAACGATAAAATAAACTCACTTTTTAAGGATTTAACATTATCTTAGATATTAGTTTGATCTATTCAATTGAATCACCAGTTCAACAGAAACTGTAAAATTATAAATCACAATTAATTGACTTTCTAGTTTACAGTTGTCCTTTCAGTTTGTTCTTCAGACTTACTTTGTCTTCAGTGCCGAGCCAATCATTATATTGACTCGATCAAGCTCACTTTTTCAAAATCCTTGATGGTCTCTAGAGTTATGCATTGTTTTATTTCTAGCTACGACATAGGACCATCCCCATTACGTAGACCATTTGTCGCATTGGGGTGGTTTTAAAAAGCCAATGCTGTTCGTGACTGCGAATGAAAAGGCAGCTTTTACTTCAGTTAATAGATAAAAACATGTCCGTGCCCACCTCAACAACCGTCTCGTTGGTCCATCATAAAACAGTGTTCCTATCCAAGCTACATGTTCAAAAAATAGGCTTTAAAATCCTACTCATTTTTTGCTCCTTGATATACCATGTGACAACACCTGAATGACTTCACAAGCAAAAACAAATTAACATACCTATAGAGTTTGATGCTAGTAGTTGTACTTGCACAAATAAATGATGTATTAATGCGAAGAACCATTCTTTTGTGAAACTATGGGAACCGTGTCAGTACTATACTATTTAGACACGTAAAATAAAAACATTCCAAAACAAAAACTGATTAAGTCCAGACGGATGTACCTAGAGACACTGTAAACGAATAGGCTGACATCTCTTCGGGAGTGTATTGAAACACACGTGAGCACGGAGGAATAGGATGTTCTCATACGAGAAGGGAAGTCAAAGTCATTGCGGTACATATAAAGGGACGTGTAATCACGGATCCATCTCAGTATGAAGCATGATGGGTCAAGTTAAAATACAATATACACAATAACAACCTGTAAAGTTCGAGGACAAGACCGCATTTTTTTTTCGACGTAAGCAGCATGATGAACGGAATATATTATTCACGAGTCATATTCGTTTTAATCATTATTTCTACGCTCAACTATACCAAATTAGATACGATCGAAAAACGAAGTCGAAGTGTTTTGTCAATCCACGGGGAAAGGCCATTTTTGATTCATGGTATTTCTGCTTTGGAAAAAAAAACGAATTACTTAGCAGTTAGATCTTATTTAATTCTGGCACCCCCTTATATTTTGTTTGTTTATCTATCTAAGAAGATAGAAAATCTGTATTTGGCTAGAGCGCAAGACCATATGTACCAATCGAACGAAACATTTAGATTACCGTTTCTTTCTTATTTTCCGATGGACCCTAAATGAAATCTAAAATCCAATTTAACATAATGAAAATTAAACATGATCAATTTCTTTCATTTATTTTCCTACGGAGCCTAAATGAAATCTGAGAGATCTAATTTATCATGTTGAAAAGGCTAAATAAACATGATCAATTTCTTCACTGGTGATTCTTAAAAATTTTCTTTGATCCACCATAGTATGAAAACCTAACCAAAGTAGGGTAAGTAGCTAATTATTTATAATGCAGAAGACCGTCCTCTACATATCTTATTCTTACTTATCTAATTTTGAATATTTGATTCTCTCTAGAATAGACATATCAAGCTAGTGTGAGACAAAATAAACATCAATTCACCAACTTTAAGACACTTTGCTTCGAAAACGAGATAGAAGATGGGCAGCACGACTCCATCAGCATCGATCTCACCATCCCCAACCTCTTTTCCAGTACCAAGTCCCTCAGTACCGCCAATATCGTCACCTCAAGGCGCATCGGGTCAAGTAGTATTCGGTTCAACATCTGCCCCGACATCGCATGTAGAACCATGGATAGTCGGTCCATCAGTAATGACTATTGTAGCCGATCCAAATAACATCTATAACAGCATGATAGATGTGGGAAATAGCATAGGGGTTAGAGTGAAACCTAACTGTGTTAAAGTACAATTATTCGACGAAAATTGCGAGAACGAAAAGAATAAAACAGGCTTATCTATCGTTGTCGTAGAAACTGACGGACCGAATTTAGGATTTGGAGATGATTTCAGTTACCAACTTGGTGTTGATCCCACGAATATTGGAGGAAACCCAGGTGGCCTCGTAACTTTCACAGGAGTAGGAAACGAAGGAAACTCGAAGGGTAGAATAAAATTTTGTACTCGAGTATCGTCTTTCGAATCAAGCATTGCAGTCTCTTTTCGAGAGACTAATTTTGATATAGGTTTCGACTTGACCCAAAATACCTTCTCGCTTGGTGATATCTTAATGCAAGAGACAGGACCTGATTTCATTTCAACAGATGTGGCAACATCCTTTCAAGTTGCAGCTTGTCAATGCAAAAATGACTTTTCATGTTACGCACCAAATCCGGATCCTATCATATCTCAAAATCAAAATCTTGTCATATGCATTCGACCCACAGGTCCAAACGCCAGTGCTGTTCATGTTTCTAACTTCAATTTGATTATGTCCGCTGGATCAATCACATATAGTCCTGTCGGATTTGGGCCAATTACTTGGAATCCTAATGCAATGACTGATGTAACAGTCAGCGGTGATGGAGACATAGTCAAGATTTCGACATCAGTTGTGGCAGATTTTTATATTAACGATCATACTTCATTACAAGTAGCTGGTAACGCTTTCCTCAACTTCGACGCTGGTAAGGATACAGACCGAAATCCGATATATTCTGAATTTAGCATGTCAGTTGATGTGGAAAGTGTTGACGGAAGTGGGTGCTTTCAAACTATCATGAAAGAAATTAAAAGAGTCTTTAAAAGAACCAAGGTTTGAGCAAATAGAAATTGGGATTGGGGATCAATGTAAAATTTAATATTAGAATTGACTATTTTTGAGTGTCTAAAAATGGGAAGGTTTACATTTAAATTTATTAGACGCATAGCACATGACAATAGAATGAGTGCATCAAACTTCTCATTTTGAAATATTATTTGTATTTCTTGTAGAGAACTCTGGATTACTTTCAATTTGATGAGAATACAATCTAGAAGTTAAAATGTGTTCTCAAACATTCCACAAAACTAAATTAATAATTAATATTTTTGAATGAAGTTCTTAAAAGTAAACTAAATTTTTTTCATTTGTTTAAACAGAATTTACTTAATAAAAATAAATCATATGCAAAACATGACCATGCGTATTTAAATCGCAGAATCGTTTCATTTAAGCCGATTACTTTAGACAAGTCGATCCGCTCGTCTCCTTCTAATTGTTGTTTTTACTGTCTTCATGTGTTTTTTTGTGCATGTGTAGAAATTGGAAGTCATTTGACTTTTCGTAAACAAAAATATAAACGAAAAGTATTAAGCAGCAGTTAACATTCTGAATTTGTATGACGAGAAGAGCTGGATTCTATGAAGGTCTTTTCAATTATGGGTTGACACAGCTACGTAAATATTTACGTCATTATGGCCTAGAAATGAAGGAATGTTTGCACTCGGGATTTGCTTCTGAAAAATCAATATACTTCATTGTCGGATGAACTTGTTTGTGAAAGATTTTCAATATTATCATTCAATTCTATATCAAATGAAAGAGAATCACTTGAAAAACTTGACAAAGATGATGCCGATTCCAGTGAAGAAATTCGGTTAAGTACAGATACCGATGCAATATCTCCTCTCACTGTATTTTTTTGAATTATTGATTGTGATGCTTTCTCCCAATCAGATTGCAATATAATAATTGTCATTGTTGCAGCAGTAACAGTATATCCAAAAATGACTGATGCCACGAGTCCTTTTAAGTTGAATTTCCAAATGTATGTCATGATTGCTGAGCTAGGAATGACTATTCCCCAGCTCGTTAAAAATGATATAAAAGTAGAGAGGGTATATCTTCCTTGAGCGCCCAAGATAGACCAACAGAGCATGCCGAAAGTCATCGTCACATTTCCTAAACCAATAAACGGGATGACAGATCGAATCATGTTTTGAAGCAGTTCGTCTTTTGTGAACCAAGTTGACATTTGATTTCCCAATGCAAAAAGCATTATCGTCGAAACAAGCCCAATACAAGTACCCCATAGCAGGGATTTGTGAGCTGATGTTTTGGCCATGTCTATGTCTCCTTTGCCAAGATGGTATCCAACTCGAACTTCAGCGCTATCACCTATTGCTTCTGTTGAAGCTTCAAAAGTGTCCCAAATAGTGCCGAGTATTCCCCAAGCAGCTACTTCAGCCGGGCCCATAAAGGCAGCGAAAATAGTCAATAATTCCCATTCGCCATAAGCCAGCAGAGTACCAACACAGAGAGGAGCTGAAGTTGAAGACATATGCTTCACAGCTTTCACGTTTTTAAAAGCAAAATTATAAAATATCCCCTGCAAGTATTCATTCATCCAACCTTTCGCAATCGGAATTAACACCATTAAAACAGTGAAAAATGCTGTGAAAAATAGGTCAAAATAAGCTGCATCTATGAGGTCCAAATCCTCAATCTGGTATAGCACTAAAACGAAAAGTCCAATCTCAATGAGTCCTGCAATAGTTCCGAAAATCAATACATATATTTGAAACCCATTTACTTCGAAAAAGGTCTCAAATGATTCGCCTATCCCATTTATGACCATGCTCACTAATGCGATCGTTGTATACCCCCATCCTAGCTCTGCCACTTCTTCATCAAAACCAAACCATAAAATTATATCGTACATCCAGTACCACCAAAATGCAATGAAGGGAAGGTTGCAAAATACGTATAAACCGATGGTGATCTGTAAATATTGACCAGCAAGATAATTGTTTCCTATTCCGACACTTTGTGGAATAATGGTTCCACTAGCATCTATGATTCCACCCACGAACTCATCCGTTAAATCTAGCATTGTCTCAGCAATTATACAAGCAGACAAAGCTCTCGTTCCCATAAATTGACCAATCAAAGCTATATCTATCATTTCGAAAATAGCATCAATTATTTCTCCTATTGTGAAAGGTACAGCAAGTTTCATTATCTCCTTACTTTCTTTATCGTATCGAACTAACTCCATGAATTTGGACCATGCCTGCCTCATAATATGTCGACTCCTTCTGGTATTTCTTCTGGAACAGATGTTATATGTCTTATCGTTGCTTTTTTCTTTCTCGATATCTTTTCGAAAAGTCATGACATCATCGGGGGCATAATTCTCATTCTCTAAATTCACATTGTGTTTCTTCTCATGATTTACTTGGCTTTTGTGAGCATTCCTATTCATTGCTTTGACTTCCTTTTGCATAGTGTTGATTTCAATCTTTTCGTTATCGATCATTTCAAATAATTTTGAATCATCACTGTTTTCTGTAATTTTTTTTTCATAGAATGAAGCACTAATAGAATTTTCTTGGTGGCCGCTTTCTTCATTCTTGCTGAATGCTCCTATTGAGTTATTGCGATAAATAGATGCTGTTGACTCATCACAATTAACAAAACTTTCCGAAAAGTCATCTGGTGATTTTGATCTAGCATTATTTCTAGTGACTGAAGTAATACTTTTGATGCTAGACTTCTCACTACCTTGATTTTGTAAAGATTCAAATGGTCCGTACATATCGTTACAAGGTTCAAAGATGCCAAGAAGATTGCCCAGGAGAGTAGATACACCTGTATTATCACTTCCACTACTGTTATCATTTAGGGAGTGTTCTCTTGAAGTCGATGTTTTGTAGTCCTGACTAGCTGAGATAACATTTTCAGCATCAGAGCATATTGTTTGTCTTTCACTGCAGTACACAGTGCTATTTATATATAAACTCCTCCAGCTTCGATTTTGTCTCGATTTTTTCTTTTCGTCTAATTTTGATAATTTATCACCGAATACCATATCATCATCAGTAGCTGGGGTAAGATCGAATTTTGTTGAAGAAGAAGGGAGAGATACACTTGCTGCTTCGGTAATAGATGGAGACGAAGTGGACTCATTGTGACTACATTTTCGCATTTCATCTGCATCCACTCTTTTGTCAAAATATGAGGGTTGTTGAGTATCTGTTTTTTTGTTATCTTGCATTCGTGAATCATTAGTCTTCACCCTGTTAAAGCTGCGTCTGGTAATATTATTGTGTAAAGCAGCTGAGACGGAAGCATTATCTTGTTGATCACCATCCTGTATCTTGGTTGGTCTTTCTCGAAGGACAAAAAAAACTGGAACAAATAAAGTGCATAACATGCAGAAAAATATCGTGAAGGTCAATAAGTTCATTCCAGGATCAATTGTTTGCACAACATAATTGGAATAGTCCAAATCTTCCATTTGAGAAGAATTGGTTCTGTTCTGTGCTCCGTCATACATCATGATATTGATACTGCTGTGTCTTTACATTGAGAAGAGCCTTAAATGTTCTTATTTTTATTCCGTGTCAAACTCAAGATGTGATAGGGCTAAATAAGCTTAATATTAATAGATTTAGCACTTCAATACTTCGCATTGAGAAACGGTGTAGTTTTTGTGGTATTAATTCTAATGGGTCGGGGAGAGAGTGTGACATTTTTTTGCATGCAAGTAGAACCCTTTTCTATAACACTTGATATAGTACACAAAGAATGCTTTCTGAAGACTAAACATAAACTAAATAGAAAGTAAGCAGGCAAGGAATGTTCTTCTGACATTTAATTAAGTATGAATGAACATTCGTCCTCTTTTGGAGAAATTTCTTGTAAACAATGAAAAACAAGTTTGAAGGCCATTTTCTAAATAATGAATACAAAATTGAAAGATTTAGAATAATTTTATGTTTGTACTAATTAAATTTTTGTATTTTTTTTTAACTAAGAGCTGGTCTGTATAACTTTAATTACGAACTATATGAAGTCTTAAATATGGCACATGTCACAGTTCTTCGTTAAAGAGAAGAATATTTTTTGCAACTTAGCGAACATTCCTCTAATTTTATTCATGTAGGAAATGTAGTACCTATGGATATTAAGATTCCCTTTGCCCAGTATTCTTTTGTATTATCTTGTAAATGCTGGAGCGAGATTCTATCATTTGGCCCGATTTATTCCTATTTGACTTATTTAGTCACATTTTTTACAAATCTATCGGCCACAAGAATTCTTTTTCATGAACACAATTTAAAAAGCAACAAATAATAATATGCAACTTTAATTTTAGGAAGAAGGAGTATTTCAATACACGTATGCTTTCAGAGTATTTCATTTTGCTAGAAAAAGTTCAAATGAAATTTGGTGGTTATTACCGAATTTGTATAGTTTGCGTCATTGAAAAGCTTATCATTTCTTTGCTAAGAAAAATTCTTCACATTGAAAATCCTTGTACCGTCCTGACATTGTTGAGTAGAAATTATGTACCAAAAAATTCATTATTTAAAATTGGATTTCATACCTTCCTTTTGATAAAATGGTTTCTTGAATTGATTTCCTCACACACCATAAATCCTGAAAACGAAATTATGAATGTGATCATATTACATAAATACAGTACTCGTAATTTTTATTCAATTCATATCGATTAGTAACAATGGCATTTATGGCTTTCTTGTTTCGAGCGGACAGTCCCTCGTTTACTCAACTTCATAAAATTCACACTTGGTAACTACCTTCAAATCCATTATTCAATGGGATCCTCATAGTTTCTTTTTGTTCGAATACGCCATTCTTTTGTATTGAATCGTATAAATAGTTGATTTACTAGTGTCTCTATTAATAAGGTTAGTCCAGTAATACCTAATTCTATTCAAAGCACAAAAGAATGTCACAAAAATAAGGACAATTCGACCAGATAAATGTTGTCAGTAGGAATGCGTGCAGGACTTCCACGTATACACAGGAGGATGAACGAGGACGGATTCATTTATTCACGTCCGCGTAATAAATACGAGTGAACACAGCTGTATCCATTTGCAAATTTGAGAATGGAAATGTTGTTGAACTTTCTTTCATGATTACCATATTGAGCGTAAAATTGATACTACTGCGTACGGTATGGTACGCTCGGA
>Ga0209092_10000543_pt1 | contig 37386 bp, 23 predicted proteins | sample FraStrMetagenome_FD_187446 | JGI IMG/M metagenome (GOLD analysis project Ga0209092, IMG submission 187446) | Marine eukaryotic phytoplankton communities from Arctic Ocean - Fram Strait ARC3M Metagenome (SPAdes) (version 2) | ecosystem: Environmental > Aquatic > Marine > Oceanic | place: Fram...
AAATTCCGCAGAATTCATTTACAATCACCAATTTTCTAAGATTCACTGCATACGTTGCTTTCATCATACAAATGATACTCTTACAGGAATAAATTTAAACAGCAGGAACCAATAATTAATCTAAAATATTCTACGTATGATAAAAAAGATATAGATACTCTATTATAGGCTACGTTGTACAGAGTTTGCACGGTTATGCATATCATCATACTAAAACCTAATCAATCCCAACAAGACAAGATACTAATATAGACTGGTTTCCCATTTTGTTATCATAAAATTCGCTAAGCAGCTTTCAACATCTCTTTATTATCATATTGTATATCTCACGTAGCTTCAAATGGCGAAACCAAAGAAATATGTTTTCGAAAACGGTGTGATGAAAATCAATCCAGAGTACACATCTTGGAAAGCTGCTCAAGATGGAGTAAGTGCAGGGCCGCCTCCACCATCTAATGAACTCCCCCTTGCAGTTGTCACTTCCATGGAAGATGTTGCTGATGCAGGTGCAGAGCAGCATGCTGCTACAGGCACAAGTTTGCAACTTGCAGAGAGCACAGCAGCTTCACTAGAAATCATACAAGATGAAGAATTCACTCAAGAATTTGAGCAGCCTGGAGAGGGCTTAGATGGGTCTGAATTGCTTGAAGGTCTAACTGCATACTTTGCAAAATTCGAAGTACCGCTTGGTCTCATAAATAAACTCATGGCATTACAGATGTATCACTTGAAATTCATCATTGATGATAGTGGCTCTATGAACGCCCCCACAGATAGTATGACGAATGAAGCTAATGAGCACGTACTTCGAGGACAAGTTAAAAGCAAAACGACTCCAATGACGAGGTGGCAGGAGGCAGAAACGCGTCTTCATAATATGGTTGATATTCTAGCATATATCCCTACGAAATCCATTGAAATTCGTTTCATGAACGCAAAAAATCTTATCAACTTGCACAGACCTGGTAAATCCATCGAAGAATTTACTAGAGAAGCCCACACACAGATTGTTGATAACTTCTCAACTATTGCGGTTAAGTACAAAACCCCAACTCTTCGAGTCATGACTAACTCATTCCGATCTACCGCTGGCTCTCGTGATCCTTGCATGCATTATTTGCTCACAGATGGAGTACCTAGCGACAGTTCCGTTCAGCAGGTGGCTGATTTGATTAAGAGTCGCGCCAAACCAGAAAGTAATCCTGTGACTCTGATTTCTTGCACGAACGAAGATGAAGAGTCAGAGTGGATGAAGCAGGTAGAAGAGATAGCTCAATTTTGCTCCGAAGTGGATGATTACCAGGATGAAAAAAGTGAAGTTTTGAATGATCAAGGACTGGGTTTTCCTTATACCAAGGGATACTGGTTGATTAGCCAGCTAGTTGCTGCTATTAATCCCCTCGATTTGGACGCAATTGACGAAAATGTACCGTTCACCAGATTTACTATTGACAATCTGCTTGGGAGAGTGCATTCTCCAGCGGAGTATCAATATTATTTTGAGAGAAACCCTCACGCGACTCTGTATTTGGATGAATACGAGCGTTTTTTGAATGAAAAAACTGCCGCATTATCAATCATCACAAAATACGAACAACATCGTCGTGAGAGGAGAGCAGGCTACAAAGATGGGGTGAGAAGGACGAAACCTCCTTCTCCTGCATCCCTAGCTTCTAAGCTTGCAAAAATTACTGCAAGGGCAACCTAAACACCAAACCGATTGGCTTAGGAATCATCCGTGTTCTCGAAAATAATTATATATTTCAATTTATGTCTTTGCCTTTATTTTTACAATAAAAAATCCGAATCGTTAGCGATGTCAAGCCTCACGCTGCGATCCCAGTAGTGTGCTGTCAGGAAGGGAGAAAGGTCACTCACAACTAATAAATAATTTTTATTCTAAACAATTTTTTATTTGATACGTCTAAGTGAAAACAGTGGCTTTGAGTGGTGAAATTTTTAGCTAATTTATGAGTTAAAGATCTAAGCCCAAACACAAACCTGCCTTTCCAAGGGGGAAGGCGGGTGGGAAAAAAGAAAAAAGGCTCGATATCGAGCCGAAGAAGGATCTGGTTAGATCCTCAAAAATTGCTATTCAAGCAATTTGGAAAAAGTGAGATATGCCTTTTTTCGCCTTGGAAAAAGGGTTGTGTTAGTAGCTACGTGATTATCACAGATAGCTGAAAATATGGCGTAAAGTATCGTCACAGATACGACGCTAAATTGATGCGCGTAGAGAAGAACGTGCTCCTACTACATGCGCTGCTTCGCTCTATAATTTACCATCAAATTTATCACATTCTTTGTTACAATCTCAAAATTATTAGGAACAATATTTGAAGTGAAAAACTCAAAATTCTTTGCCGAAAGGCACTTTAAAATAAACCTGTAGAAGAAATTTGGATGCAATAATCTACTCTCATAGTAAAAAGAGCAAGAAGAACAATGTCGAAAAGAAGAACCGAAGAGATAAAATCAGGTTTTCAACCTCCTTTCTAATATCATAACAGATGTGTTCTTATCTAAGGGATAGAACGATATAACAAAGTATAAAGATCATTCAGATTCTTTCACGTCAAACGAAAAAAGATTATGATGATTCTGATTTCATGTGGGCTGATAGAGAACAAGTTTTTTAGATATTTGTCAAGAACTAACTCCGGAGGAATCAAAAAGTAAATGATTATCGCGACGGTTGGAAATTGTATCGCAAAGATCTACAAATAAAAACCTTGAAATGGAGAAAATACAACTAGATAAGGAAGAAAACTGGGAAGAAGTTAATCATTTAATTTTATCCCCTCACATTTGTGTTACCACCAGATTATTTATAGCTTGTGGAGGAATTAAAAAAACAAGGAGGCCTGTGGATAATGTAAACTGTAGGGAGTGCTGAAGGGAAAAACATCTTTTTGTTTTCGAAGCTATCTGAAATATTGGAATGGAAATAAAAAATTTCTTTCAAAAGTAAAACAAAATTTGAAAAGGTATATGATCGACACAATACGCATCATCGCAAAATAATATTGAAGCATATGTGTATGTTATGCAGAAATATATTGATAAACCTTACCCTGTCGGAAAGAGAAAACTTTGATATTCAAATCTATGCTTTAGTTACGAACTACAATCCTTTACCAATATCGTTATATAGATCCGGATTCGCTAGATTTACCAAAGTGCGATATAGCAACGATCCATCCGATATAGCCAATTCGATAATACATTTAAGTTAGGTGGTAAATTAGATCTCAGAAGCTTGAAATTATTAATGATGGCAAGTTGTGGAAGTCAGCAGGTTGACGATTTGTTTTATAAAATTCAAATGATTGTTATTCGAAGCTTGCAAAGCGTAGAAAAATAATCATAAATGATCAACATTGCTATGTATTTTATGGCTATGACATAATGATAGATGAAGGTCTAGAGCCATGGCTAATAGAAGTAAATTCTAATACAAGTTTGAGAGGAAGTACAGACGAAGATTACCAAAGAAAATATAATATACTTTACGATGTATTAGATATTGTTGATCCTTTGGGAAAAATATCAAAAACAGAGATCAATGTGGGAGGGTTTGATTGCACTCATGCACTCATAAAGATCTATGAAAACCTAAGTACATGGCAGTTTTCAATCTGAAACAAATCATGATAGATGGAAAACTTATCTAGATAGGTACATTAATAATAGAAAAGAAGCTTGATCCAAGTTTCACTCTTCTTTATTCAAAATCGGAAGATTAATTTAGTTTATTCCTGAAGAAATAGATATAAAAATATACAGAATCAAAAAGTAATCTAGTAAATTGAGCATAGTCACTGCATTCAATCTATGCGTCTTCGGGATAAGGTAAAGGAATATATGTAGGAAAAATTTCAGTGGGTTCATTTCTTGGTTGAATCATACCACACTGATTCAACGAATGAGTCCTCAAATACAAGGCTTATAAAGAGCGATACGAATCTTTCAACAGTACACTTGCTTCAGCAATCAACATTAAAGATGATTGACGCGAACCCACTTGATTATTGACATTTAGGGGTGTATCAAAATTGATGTTTGGAACCATACTTTTGTGCTTAGTCACCGTTTGTACAGACTTCGGAGCATATTGGCCACTTCTAATCATGTTTACTACCTGAAGTCTGCCATCAACATCATCACATTGTGACTCATCATTCTTGGACATCACATTGATTTGATTGTTCACAATTCTTATCGATGGTGATGACGATGGGGCGTGTGGCATAGAATAAAAGTTTGGTTCTGAACTTGGATCACTTGCTGGTTTTATGCGCCAACCTAAACGAAAAATCATAAGTTTTGGGTTAATCAATACAGAGAAAGAAGGGAGAACATAGCACATGAAATTCTGATATTTACCTTTGACTTTAGTTCGCACCATTCGTTTTAGCAAAAAAGATTTACCACGAAGGAACAGTTCATGGTAATAAGAACCCACGTCTGACCCACTACTGAGCCTTGTGAATCCGTACAAATTTAATTGTCGTTGTAGAGATGTATGTTTTGACTGCTGTTTGAAATACTTTGGCATAATAATCGATTCAAATTCTTTTGGCTTGAATATTATAAATGCCCGACCATGAGGTCTCCATGAGACTATGGATTCGTGACCATCTATTGTTGAATTTTCAAGCATTTCATGTAGCTTTACTGGGAAGGGCGTACTTACACCACCTCGGGGACCTCCCCTTGATGTTTTTTTAGAAGGTAAGGGCTTGATTTTAGTTTCATCATCTTTCGTTACTGATACAAAATCGTGATAATTATGTTGTACAAAATGCCTATCATACATTTTTGCTGTTTTCCCTGGAAGTTGTTGTCTCCAATATTTCCTTTTATTCGATGTTATTGCAGGCATGTTTTGTGAATTCATAAGAGTGGCTTGGTCTACCTGGACCGTATCTGATGTTCGTTCTGCCTGTGACACCTTATGTAAGTGTTTAGGGGTCATATTGCCTATGGGAATATCCGCATTTGTGGAAAGAACACGAGATGTGGGTATATTCAGCGATGTTTGCAGCAGCGAGTCAGAAGGTAAGCCCCTTAAATTATCCTCACTCGATGACAGTGTAGGAGAGTCTTTTTCTTGCAGATCATGAGTAATATTCATTGAAATGACTTCCTCTGAATATGGACCATCCAATGTGGTTGATTTATCGATTGTGCTTTTCGAACTGTCGCTTTCCACAGAGCTCGTTTCATTTATCTTGCTTTGAGAAATCGTGTGGGAAAAAATCGACTTAGAGCTTTCATTGCAAGGTTTTAGTACCGAACATGGACAATCTAGTTTCCAACCCATGAAATCAATGGCATCATCAGGGTCCGAGAAAATAGCATATCTCGCTCCAGCGAAACCAGATATAGCTTCATGAAAGTCTTCAGAACGCGAAAAAATTCCATTTATGTTCCCATTCCGAACAGCATATAAGCTTATTTGCACTCCTTTGTTGGAGGGGCTACTTTTGCTGATCGTCGACATGGTTCTCTTTTTACCTATGAAGAACAGTTGTCCCCTTCTAAAGCTATGTATTTTAAGTACGGTTCAAATATACAAATAATTAAACTGAAATTACGTATGAAGCCGACATTGACAAATTTTGTGAACATCATAGGAAATCAATCAATTAATTAGAAGTACATGCGAAAAATATATAGGTGGTGGTGGTTTCTGATGAATCGGAATTATCAGTGACACACTTTCATGTGTAAATTCCTGAAGCTGCGTTCATACTTAAGATACGACATATTACTCTGCTGAATGATCTTCGACGTTATCTTTTACCTTTCACTTAAAAAACGCATGAAAAAGAAGAGTACCGTAACGTTCAAGAGAGTGCGGTTCGCATTTTATCCATATTGGAAAAAGACATAGATTCACATAGCTTCTTTTTAGAACATAAAAAATGAAAAAAATTATAAGAATAGTATAATTAATCGGAATAAATAACTCCAATTAATAGGAACCCTCATATGCTACTCAATGAAAGTACGTAAAGTATCGTAGACTAGATTATTTTAATTCAACTCATTACTATAATATTAGGAAAATGTTTAAGAGAAAAATATATTCTTGACACGCTTTGAAAAGGAAACAATAAAAGTTCTGCACAAAAAGTTGATTTTTGAAAGGTCATTCAATAAAAGGGGTCAATACCTCAATGGAAGTAAACAAATCATAAAGTAAGACTGAACAACAAATCACTTTATCATTTATGTTATCTAAGGTGTTACTCAAGAACGCAAAAAACTAAATAAAACGAAAAATGACAAGCTTTCGCTCATCTTTCGTTTTTTTAATTAATAATGACACGTATGTGCTTTCATTTTTTCTGTTTTTTGCAGAAGTACGTCTCAAATTCTCTCGGAACTTCTCATTGTTTTCCCTATAACTTCACTTTTATAATTGGAATTTTATACCTATTCAAAGTTGCGTCACCAGCCAAATGCTTGAAACAATTGATGTCCTGCAATCAGTCCACTTCAGCTGTTCTAATTGACCGAATGTCAAATGAAACCAGTTGGTATGATCCACTGTTACAATACAAACTAAGAATGACTAAATTTTTTAGAATGCCGCGAAATCTTTAAATCGGATGTGGAGAGATTATGCGTGACTAAGTGATCTATTTATTAGTCTTAACATGTTAAAACCAACTTCGATAATCTATTTCTTTTCCATTTGCTCCTATGTGTGAGAGAAGGTTGTTTTTGATCGCATTGAATCATTTACTATGTGCAATTGTTATATGCTTTCAGATATCATACAGCCTATATTCCCAATGCAACCAATCCTGATACGCTTTCTTTTTTCGTGAATTTCTATTTACATTACGTATATTGGAGCATAATACTTTTTATTAAACCTCTGAAAAATGTTGAGATAACTTCATACTCTATTTGAAAACACATATACTTTAGTTGCAACAAAGTTTTTTAACGAATTGTGAAATGAAACTGGTCTCCTGAGGTGACTCACAAAATCTAATGTATGCTATCTCTAAACGAAAATCGTGTGTTTATATAATTATGTCATGATATTAATATCCTTGTGTGATCATGATGGCTCAATAGGAATAAGCTAAATGCAAATATGGAACTCGATATTCATGTTTCTTGTGAGCCCAAATATCAATATTCATTATATCCTTACTAAAAGCTGCATACCACATTCATCCTCATCGTCTCAATCAAAGCACAATACAGCAGGTTCGAAAATAAAAAAGACGGAAAAAATATATTTTACTTTAGTTTTGTTTCTGTCACAAGTCTCTTCATATGTAATGCGCTATATAACACATTTGAAAAGTACGAACTACTGAGGCGATTGCGTCATGATTCCATTTGATGGAAAGATAAATTTACAAAGGCCAACTCTCAATCATGGAGATATCTAGTTCGAAGAGCTGCATTTGGTGAATCAACACTTCCCGCATATCTCTGTCATGATGGACGATCTATCTTCACCAACCACCATCAAATTTCCAGCATCCCATTGCATGGGAAAAGACGCATCTGCAGCTTCTTCTCGATCAAACCTGGCCGAATAAACACGAGTCTCACCATCCAAATGCTTCTTATTACAAAACCAGTATGAGCATGGGTTGTATGGAATACCTTTTGTTTTTGCCTCCAAAAAGACCCAATCTTGTTTCTCAACGGAGTAAAATTCTACCCAGGAATGATTTCCATTTTCTACTTTATTGTTCCAAGCCGGAGTACCAGATATACGAGCTGCAATGCCTGCAGTACGAAGAGCATCAACAAACAAAATCGAAAGTCCCGTGCAGCTAGCATATCCGTTGAGAATTACAGACAATGGGTCATAAATTAAGGGTGTTTGACCAGCTACAAAGTGAATTGGTTTCTCGTGATGAACATACGTGAAGGCACTCCAAAGATTTTCATTAATCTTTTCAACTACTTCTTGGACACTATATTTGGTTTTTTCGTCTAACAAGGATTGGAGAATAGGATCCAAAGCTTTTTTGACCACGGGTCTCCAATTGTTCCTTGCTTCGTCAACATTAGCATATGGTAGAACATATTCGAAAAATAATGTTTTTGGCAGTGATGACGTCCAATAATAGTCAACTTTGGTGTTGAGAGCTAATTCAATGGATTTTTGTACAATCCCAAATCCAAGTCCATCTGGAAGTGAAGTAGTTGCACTTGTCTCAAGAACCTCAGTTTGCTGCAGTTGCCGTTGAGCAAGGTCGGTTTCAGTTGATGCATTCAAAATTACTAAAGAATCCGAATTTGTTTTGGGAAAGCCCAGTGATACTTTTATAGGTTGATCAAATGGGAACATGTTTTTTTCTAAATACTCAAAACTTTCTTTTTCGACATTTTCACGAACTTCTTGAATACATTTCCATTCCCAGTGATCCAATACATGATGCTTCTGATGTTTCGTATGATATTTCGTATGATGTTGCTTATGTTTTAAAACTAAAAAACCAATATTCTCAGCGGTACTAGGACAATGCATTTGTTTCATTTTTTTAAAGTTAACTATGTTTTCCAATTCTGCTATAGTTTCGGAATCATCCTTGGTAATGGAGTAAGATCGCAAGGTGTGCTTTTGCCCTTGACTTGTACATAAAGTTAGGAAGAATGTAAATAAATGAGATTTCATGGTATGCCGAGACTTATTCTTAATGAACCGAAGGCGATTGGATAGAAGGTATATTGGTTTCTTCAAAGAATGAGCTTGGTTAAGCTTGCGAGCACTTGATCCAGTATAAAAATGATACAGATTCTGTGCTGTCAAGATTTTGTTCTTTTTTACTACGTCGGAATCTTTCGGGGATCTTATCAACAAACATCCTGGTTTTCTTGTTTTTAATTCTTTCAATATTTTTCAATATTTTTCTATTTTTTCTATTTTTTAGAGAAAAATATTTTTTGTGTTCTTCTCCAATGCCACATCATATTAATTAGTTGTACAATGCACATACAACTATTTTTCAGGGGCAACTGCGTCGTAAAAAAGCTGTTTCCGTTGTTCCCTCTTAATACCTTTGGTTTGGCATTTGATATTGAGAAATAGTTTAGTTGCTGTACTCCAAAGGGGGACAAAAATCAAAAATGTCGGGAAGTAGAACTTCTTTTTTACAAAACCTTTCATCCACTATCATCACAATTGGCTTGATATGTCTAAATGGAATTAGCCTTATTCATTTTCACTCCTCTTATGCTCTGGCGACAGAATCTCACAACTCTTCTTACCACGCTAATGACGAAATTATGACTACCCTTACGAAACAAGCTATCTCGCATCCATATTTACTTACTATGAAATCTAGTTTACTGGGAAGTCCTGAAGATGTGAATGCTTTGGATTTGATTTTATTTGGGGTGTTAATTTTGCTAGGGATGGAACTTCTGAATCAACTTGTGAAATACTTTGGAAGTAAGTAGGAACGAATTTCAAAATGAGAAAGAGACTAAATATACACATGACTTATACAAATTTGATTTCCTTTACCTTACTTCACTTAGAACCGGGCTGGATGGGAAAAGGTACCATACCAGTTCGTGGAAAGCATCTAGATGAGCTTAGTGCTGTGAGTATTTTCATATTTTTATTTTCTCCATGATTGCTTCCCTAAACTTTTTATCAATTTGTTAACATGCTTCCTAGAATGACATATTCTACATTGGATTAAACAAAGCAGCAACTCCACCCTTCACTTATTTCTTGATAAGATATATTTATAATGAACCAAATGCGGTTTGGGATGTTAAGAAAGTTACATTCGTAAGTAAAGATGCTAAACATTCATTTAATTTGCTGTTGTTGCAGGCACTATACTAAGTGTCTATTCTTTGTCCTATTTTATTTGTCGAAACTAGTTGAATACTTTGGCACCAATTCCAGTGCTTTTTGTAATTTATGATTTCTTTTACACGATTCTACACTGGGCACTGCACATAAAAGCCCTATATGGTTTCATCCACAAGCATCACCATCACCAAAAAGCACCAAGGTTAGTATGAGTGACATTTCTCTCTAATTATTTAAGTGAATGAACTCATTGCATTTATTTCACAAACTTTAGTCGTGCGCAAACAGATGCGGTGAACGTCCATCCAATTGAATTCTTTCTGGGTGAATACAATCACTTATTTACAATTTTCCTCCTTTGCAACAAAAGCTTGTTGGGGCTGCAATTACATGTGATATCTGTCATTCTCTTTATTGCTGTTGGTGGTGGTCTAGCAAGTCTTAATCACACACGATACGATGTTGTCCTCGCTTTGCCATACATCGGCAAGAAAAATCTTGTTATTTATGACTCGAAAAATCATGATGTGCATCATCGTATTCCTCAAAGTAATTACGGGCAATACATTATGCTGTGGGATAGTATTTTCGGAAGCTACCGGTGAGTTATTTACATAATAAATTGTTCATGATTGGAACATTTCTCATTCTTTTTCGTCACTATTCCTTTGATTTTCAAAAAAAGTGCTTATAATGAGAAAGACCGTGTGAATGCTCGTTCTCAACTAGATCCTAAAACTGGCAAATCATTGGAGTACATGGAAAAATTAAGATCATCGCAAAAAATAAGTTGAACACAGAATGTGAAAACATACATTGGGAAGCGCTTTCCAATCTGAATGTCGTTTGTTTGTAGAATCGTCCATTTGAATTCAATGTTATTTTTATATCTAAAAGTTAAATTAATAAATTTTCATTCAAACTCAACAATCTGAACTTCTTTTGAAGATTTAACTTAATTCTTTTGATGCTTGATCAACAGCTATGAAAGAATCAATAACTTCCTTCAATGCAAGTCCATCAGCTCCATTGTAATCCACATCAAGAGCACTGGCATAGCAAACCATCATCTGATCATTGTTTGATCTAAGTTCTGCTCTTCCCAAAGTAATTCTTGTTAATTCAGAAACCCCCATTTGTTCCATCAATAATTCTGGCTTTTGAACGTCAATTTCTGTTCGTAGTTCAAAATACAACGATTTATTATCTTCCGACAAGCGTACGGATTTCTCAACAACAGTAGACTTGCTTTGCCCCCCCTTCTCTTTTTCTCTTCGTATGTTTAGCAGCTGAGCAATAAAGAGAGGTTTTCCTAACTTATCAAAAGTAGATAAATCTCCTGACGCATCAATTCCTTCGTCTTCTAATAAAACATGGGTCGGAAAAAGCTCTACTGCAACTACTTCTGCTTTAGCCATATCACCAGCTGTAAAAATACTAGATCCTCTTCGCCCTTTTCCTGTTTTGGCATCTGGTAAATCCCCCTTAGCGGTACGACGGAGAGTAAAATAACTTTGAGGAATGCGGATAGCAAAAAGACCCTTTGGATCAATGAAGTTTTTCATAGGCACTGTATTTACAGCGGCAGTTGTTGCAGTATCTTCCATTGTTTCAGCAAGAGCTGGAGGAGTCAAAGAAGGTAGAAATGGTGCTGTACAAGCTAATCCAAGTTGAGCCAATATAGAACGTCTGTTGGTAATACTGCAATCTATTTTGCTTTCGTAAGACTCATTATTGGCGTAACGTTTCGACAAAGAAGTAGGTTCATTCGAAATTCTGGGGGTATTAAAAGTTGTTACAAAGGCTGCTGATGTATGCAAAGACACTGCTGAGAAGAGTGTAACTGCTATTGACGGCATATTCACGTGGTAGACCATCATTCCTGAACTAGAGAAGGCAGGAGATGTAATTCCCAATAATAAGGGAAATTTTTTTGACTATAGCACAACGTACATCATATATGGATACGAATTACACCTATCTGATGAATTCACCCATCTCTTCTTTGAGTTACGCATTTCATCTCATTTTTTTACTTTCAGCAATCCACGTGGAGAAAAAACTTCAACCAAAGAAATGCATATATTTTTACATACGACTGTCAATATTAAATATGACATTTGTCCTTGACATACAAAAAAGAAGAAAACGATTATTTTATATCCGCACGATTTGCCATAAAACTGACAGATATCAACATTGCTCTGTAAAAATGGTTGCTCTTAACAGAACTCTTTTGAATTCACTTGCTCTACTGGCTGCATCCACCTCCGGTAAGTCCAAAATTTCTTTTTGAGAGAAGTGCAAGTTTTCTCTTGAACAATCTCACATCAAAATCAACAAAATGCAACAGTCTCTGGTTTTACCACAGCACCTCCATTTGGAATTACTTCTCCTATCAACACTCAACTTTTCGTAGGACCATCTGGAGGATCTTCTCTCGCAAAACCATCGGTAGAAATTGGCCAAAAAACAGCTGTAGGAACCAAAGTCACTCAAAAATCCAAAACTGCACACAAACAACGGGTCGTCACAGATGAACCGGTAAAACGTAAAGATCCCAATATCGAGGATGCTCCAATGTACAAAGTTATGCTAATTGGAGATGAAGAATATGAACAAGCTCACTTGATCACACGAATCTGTGAAGTTATGGAAGATATTGATGAAAATAGGGCAAGTACAGTATTCCAACAAGCTCAACAATCCGGGAAAAGTATGTGTGGAAAGTATCCTCTTGAACACGCCGAGCTTTATGTTGAACAGTTGCTTAGAAGCGACCCAATGATTTACAGTGAATTGGAAGAAGAAAATGAAAAGAAAAAAAAATAGAAATTCCACCAGTGCATTTGCTGCAGTAAGGGTCAGTGGTGTATCCTAGAAATAATTTATGCTATAAAAGTTGGTTGCCACTGCTTCAATGATGTATCTTTCTAGCTTCTCATCTAGACATCTTGAAGGCAGAATATCTTCGTGATCTGAAGCACATATGAATTAAGATTGCAAAATATATGTCAAAGTCTCGAATGCGAATTCACCTTTTCCTATTCATAGAATCATGCAGGTATTTTCATGTGGTTCGATATTCAAATTGTAACTGATATTGTCGATAAATAATGTCACGGTACCATTGCACAAATATCCATTGCTTGCATTCGTTAATATATTCCAGACTGCAAAGGAAAATCTTAAAAGTAGAAAAAATTGATTTTCTTTTCTGAGTACTGTTAGGATGTTTATTTAAATCATGATGACGACAAGCTATCTTCATTAACTGAATAATTTTAAGCATTAGACTAGAAACTTCTACTGAAGGTTTAGGATTGGATCTGCGATTGACGTTTTTAAAGATGAATGTTTTCTTTTCTGTTTATTGTTACGAAGATCACATGATCGAAGAAGTCAATCAACTTGTATGATCCCATACATGTTTTTGTTTCTAAATTTTCCAGTCCCCTTCTGCACAATTCTTCTCGATTTTATTTATATGAAGGTTTAGAGAAAATAATGCTGCGTGTGAACCTAACTTACGCTATTTCTTTCTCGCACAAATTCATTCAAGAAGATAAATATCGAGATGTTAATTTTGACATTTGTCTATGAATTTGACATTTGAATACAATGACTAAAGATGCTTCACCAACCTACTGAAGTTCACTGCAAAAACAGAATTTAACAGCAAAGCTACACAATCAGATTAACGAAGATAGTTCATGGATGTAAAACTAAAAAGTTGTTCATCATGATGTCAATAATGCTCGTTCCAAATTTTCATGATAATTCCTGCTGTATACTGCTGTACAAATAGTTAATTGTGCTTCTTTCCACAGCCACTTTAAAGACATCTTTGCGCTATTTTCATTTGATAGTGATAGTATGTGTATATGTAATGATATATTTATGCTGTTCATTTGGGTGTTGCGCTTTCCTAACCGAATCTTGCGAGTCAGGGTAGATTTATTCTTTTTTAGATTTTCTTGGTGATTCGTAATACCTTCTTGTATTATTACTTCACTGACCATTTTTTTATGTCATATTTGATAATGACGAGAGAATGCATGAAGCTGTTTCTTGTTGTTCGAAAATGTATCTTAGGGGTTGAAAGGATAGATAATTACTCTTCCGATAAAATTTTATCATTTTGAACAATCATTACAAAAGCCTGGTACCGTAATATATTTTATTTTTTGTTGAGATAATTCATCAATCAATAAGTTGCTTTCAGCTCTCATTTCTATTCAAATGAAGTCAAATGAATAGCAATTATCCGTTTCAACGATACCTTCATATTTCATCGTCTCCTCTAATCTCCTCAATGAAGATCCACATAATTTTCCAAGACGTTGACAGTATGTCTAAAAGAGAGCTCGCAGTCAATTTTTTGTCAACAATTTGCTGATTCATTTGTATTAAATAAACAAACTAAATCATTATTTTTCGGAAGGAGGAATCAACTCTGAATATCAACAAAGGAGTCACATGTAGCTATAATGCTTCGGTAATTTAACCGGACCAAAGAATAAACTCTGAACATAAAGAAAGGAGTAACAATTAGCAATCATGTTTTGACAAAAATAATAATTAAGCGGATTAAAGAAAAATTCATGTTTTTCGGAAAGATGAATTAGGCAAGTCTGAAAACAAAGAAAGGAGTAACAATTAGCAGTCATGTTTTGATACAGATAATAATTAATGAACATCAAGAAAGGACCCACAATTACCGTCCTAAAGAAGAACTCAAGCTATTTGTAGTATTGACACGTGTGGTACTCCTTTTTCATGTACAATGTAGTATCAAGCATAGTTCCGAAAATCATTTCGGAACTCAATTCTATGATGTAACGGATGGGTGAACATATTCTCTAACTAACGAAATTAAAATACATCCAATTCGTACATATTCATAGGCCAGCTTTTCATGATAAAAGTATGTGAAAATACATATCTTTAATTTCATATGGCCGAAGAAGTGTAGTTGTATGCTTTCGAATTGGTTGATCATGCTTCTTCTGACGAAGTCATTAATTTCCAACGTAAATAAAGATAAATTTAGTCGATTTCAGTTACAGGAGGAACTTTGATGTAATTTTTTTGTCTTCCATTGGTAATTTTGCTCTTAATGTCAGTCCCGTGCTCCGAAGGTTTTCTTCGTACATCATATTCCGTCATGGTAGTGAATTCGTTGCACAATAAGAGGAATTATATATCAGTCGTATTTCGTGTGTAACACTATATAATTAGCTACCATTAGAATTGATGCCCAAGGCAATTAAAGCTGAATACAAATTAAAGTCGTGGTTTCAACCTACTTTTATTACCATGTGAATGTATTCAAATTATTTTGGAACAAAAAATAGAATTTTACTTAAGTGAGCTAAAATTGCTGTATGTAGACTCGTAAAATTCCATGTGCTCAAACTGTTTTATTTACGATATCTTGGTTTATCAAAGCTGCAGTCATAATCTGGGAATGTAAATTTTTAATATTCTTCAATTTACACGTCTGCCTCAAAAATTGTTACTATTTATTATAAGTTGATAAGGAAAGCATGAAGACTCAATTTGAAACCCACCTCTCGTCTCGAGATAAATGTGAAATATATAATACAGTGGATCAAATAGGAGTAATGAGAGGTATGGAAGATAGATATCAGGGTTGTGACTACAGCCAAGATATTGCTTTATCAAGTGAAAGTGATGGCGTAAGAGTAGATGATGCGTGTCGGCGGAAGATGATCGAGTGGTGTTTTCAAGTTGTCCAATTTTACGACATAGAACGAGAAATCGTTGTTGTTGGCTTCTCTTATGTCGATAGGTATATCGGAGAGCTTACTGATCGATCAATATTAAATGATAGAAAGAAATATCAGTTACTAGTTATGACCTCGATATATTTAGGGACCAAAGTTTTCGGAACCAAGGTTATTGACATCAATCTACTTGTTAATCTCGGGAGAGAGACGTATCTTAAAGAGGAGTTTGAGGAAATGGAAAGGGACATTTTGGAAACTCTTCAATGGCGTGTTCACCCACCAACGTCAATGAGTTTCGTTCGGCATTTATTAATGGTAGCTTCAATGCTCAAGATGGATGCAGATTTGGTACTAGAACTCCAAAAGCTTTCATACTTTCAAATTGAAAAGAGTTTATACGAATACAAAAACTCTTTGATAAATCCCTCGGTTGTAGCAATTTGCTCAATAGTGAACAGTCTTGAACATGAGCTTTTCGATACTCTCGCACACGAAGTTAAGACGAGTTTTATCTTGGAACTCATGAGGATATGTAACATCGACCAAGAATCTGATGATGTGCAATACGGAAGATGTCTTTTATCCAATGACTCATCTCCCATATTTAAGATCAACTACCAAAAACATGGTACAGGAATTGAAAACTCCAGAACTCATCAATCACATGATTGTGTGCGCCTTTCACCAGTTTGCGTGAGTCGATAGTATGTTAATCTTCACCTACAAAAGGAAACGAATTTGAACATGAATATCAAAAAGATATTTTCTTTGGAAAAAAGCTCCAATATAACAGCAATATCTGAAGAATCTACATGCCTGCATTCATAAGCTACGAAATAATAAATCTTATTGTACATTAAAATAATAGAAAGTTGCAACTACAAAAGAATACTAGTGAGAATTTCTGGTTAGGTAAAGTACCCAGTTTCATGGCATTTGTCGTTCATCAATTTCGTTGCTCATATGTAGATATGATGAGAATATCATAAACTCATAAAACCGAGAGAAATCAAAGGGAAAGAAATCTTTATGATTTCGACTAAAATCTTCCTTCAAAAACGTGATTAATAAAATTTACGAGCAAGACATACTGAGTTGTTACTTTCCATAAGTCAGACTCAAAAACAAAGAAGGCCTCAAAGCTGAAATTTCAAATATTAATCTAATTGATATGAGCGGCGGTATTCTTTTTTCATTGTGAACCAATCGCTGAATTAAATTCACTATCTATGCACTTTGTACGTCACCGAGGTACCAGCAGAATTACTTGCTTTCGGGTTGATCATTTTAATGATGAAAGTTAAGATTTCTCTATATACACAAGATTAGCTGGTGGTATGTTAATCATGCTTATCTCTTTCTTTCAACACATGAATATGCTCATTACATAGAGAAGACGTCGCTAATTGCTAGGTCAAAGTAGGTACTATAGATGTTATGAAGTTGAACGAGAAGGACTGTTCTTACCGTACGCAGATGTAGTCAAGCTAAATTTTCTGACAAAGAATGATTTATGGATTGCTGTAGTCAATCAGTTTCTATTTGAAATGTTGAATCCGCTTACAATATAAAAAATAAACGGAGATGAAGACAAATTTATGAATTAATTTGAGGCTTAAGCTGAGGCATTCTTTTTGAACCCTACTTCAAACATAATTCTAGTAACGACAATGTTTTTCAAGCAACTTACGTAAAGCAATCTATAGATTGAACATATGATGACTTGAATACGCTTGGGGAAGATGGAAAAATCAAGTTTATTGGTGACAAAAAGGTGTTGTATTTGTGGGTGTTGTGTGGTCAACAGCAAGCAACGCATGGAATCTATGTTGTTTATATTATTCTTGGAATACAGGTCTACAACTTGATCTATGACAAAGACATTGCACTTCTCATTTTACTTCATTTGGTATAAGCTCTTCTCATGTGCTGCACTTGCAAAATGACGGGTATTATTAAGTGCTTAGGTTTATCAAATGGGAATTTGAGCGTGCTGCAGTTATTTACCACGAAATGGAAACATAGATGGTACAACGAACTTTGTAACCCCAATTACAGAATTTTCTCTGCATCCCAATAAATGAAGTTATAAAGAAATGTGCTGTATCTTGAAACGATGGAAACTGAGTGAAAAGAACCTGCTTCTAAAACACTGCTTTGAAATCTTCCAGTGCTCCTCCACTTGCCCGATATCAAAAATGAATAATATAGAACCCTTAACTACAAATTCAAGCTGCAGCACATAAACGGAACTACATATCTCATGGTAGCTCTAATTCTTTTTGAGATAGAAAAACATACGCATTTAATATTCATATTTTTAATTCATAGATCGTCATCAGCGATACCACTTTAGATAATGCACCCCTTTACAAACAACTACTTTTGAAAATGCCAAAAAATTAATGAGAAACTTGAATCACTCCATGATGTCATTAATAAAGACTCGTTTGGTCTGTAATTACTTTCTATTACAATGTCACTCCATGATATCACTAGTGAGAGCTCATCATGTCTTCAAATAACTTTTTGGTAAGGAACTTTGTTATGTTTCGCATGGGAACACAAAATTAGGATATTTTTAGTTATGCTACATATCCTAACTCAACTTTTGATTTATATTTCTTTCGAAGGAGTGTGGTTGCATTTGGGAGAATATCCAAATTCTGTATCAGTAGGCGTCTAGAAAAAGAAGATTTCTTCATATACTAGATTCATACAAAGCAAGCAACATGAATCAAAACTTACTTCAGGTCATAACTAAATGAATTACAGTTTACTTTGGGTTAGCATATGATATACGAAAAACTTGTTTCTCCATTCGAACCTTTGAAAGTTTTCAACAATTTTCTCAGGGTCGGCATCGTAATTATAGCTGGCTCCATGAAAATACAATGCATTTGTGGTCATATGCTCCGTTCGTGACATCATAGCTTAAAACTACTTTGTGAAGCGTTCCAACGACAGGATCTAAAGTTCTGATATAGAAATAATCTTTTTCAATTAACGAATTTGACGATGATTTTTCATCATTCGTGTCTTATCACCATGGATGTCAAACAAAGTCATGCAATGAAGAATGACTACCTGACAGTATTCATGCAAAGGGTAGCAACTCTAGCGGACATAACTAATTTCATGTCAACTTCAGCTCAATCGTGGTTCCGTTGATGTCAAGAATACTTACGCCGTTGCAACGAATATTGAGATCACATTTGACACTTCACATTCTTTATACTTAGGTCTCACTGCGCTAATAACTAGTTGATATATGAATTTACTACACAATCAACGTATAAAAAGCTCTTTTACTTTTGAAAGTTCTATCTAAACTCATATTTTAAATTCTATGTCTGCGGAGATTATTCACATACTTGAGGACCATAACTAAAAATTTTCAGCTTTTGGTTGCTTATGGTGAAGAAATACAAATTCACTTTTACGTCATTGCTTTTGGAACGTGCGATATTGAGAGACTTTTGTCTGCTCGAATCTTTTGAATCCTGCGGGCATTTTGAAAACGAGTGGATCTCTTAAGCTATTTAAAGAGAAGGACAGATACATAATAATACTTGAGCAACATGTCTTCATCTACTCATGCTAGTACGAGCAGTGTCCTCATCAGCGAGGGAAGTTTGAAGTCGAAATTACCTCCTAAACTGGATTTATCATCTAAAAAAGCGGATACTTCCAAAGCTAAAACGAAAAAGCATCCATTATTACATATAGTTGCTGGTGGAACTGCAGGATTTGTAGAATCTAGTGTCTGTCACCCACTAGATACTATCAAGACAAGAATGCAACTCCGTCGAACTCAGTCAGTTGCAGCAGCAGCACGTAAATTATCTTCAATTGCAGAACCAAATACAGTAACAATGAATAAGCCTCCTATTCCAATACAGCAAAAGCCAGGTACAGTATCTGCAACTCTTGGGCCTTTCGGAACAGCGTCGCGGATTATTCAACGAGAAGGTTTTGGAAGTTTGTACAAAGGCTTAACAGCTGTATACACTGGAATTATTCCTAAAATGTCGCTTCGTTTTGTTTCGTTTGAAGCATATCGTGATTATCTTGGTTCAAGCACATGGTTTCCCGGCCCTGTCACATTTACTGCAGGTTTGATGTGTGGTCTTACAGAAGCAATTTTGGTGGTTACTCCCGCAGAAGTTTGTAAAATTCGAATGCAGTCTCAATATCACTCAATGATGGACCCTTCCCAAATGGCCCGAAGGAAATATAGAAATGTGCTTCAAACTGCGATGGTCATAACAAAGGAGGAAGGTATTCAAGCATTATACAAAGGAGTTGTGCCCACCATGATAAGACAAGGAGTCAATCAAAGTGTCAATTTTACGTGCTACAACTACGCAAAATCGTATTGGATGAACCATAATGGAGGAAGAGAACTAGAAAGTTGGAAAACAATGTTAATCGGAGGAATTTCTGGAGGATTTGGACCATTGCTCAACAATCCACTTGGTAAGCTTGTTGCAGCTTTATTTTCCTTTCAATTTCAAGTATGAAATCTGATTCAAGTTTGTTAAATTCTTATGATTTTCTTCGCAGATGTTGTAAAGACTCGTATGCAAAAGCAGGTGATCACTCCGGATCACCCTGCAAAGGTAAGAAATTTATATCGTCATGACATTTTCGAAGTATTGTCATTTAATCTCAGAGTTTCTTCTATTTTTTCTTCTCTCCTTTTTGCAGTACACTGGTCTTCTTCAATCTTGCTTGTTAATATCTAAAGAAGAAGGATGGCAAGCTCTTTGGAAAGGAATCACACCTCGTCTTATGAGAATTATGCCAGGACAAGCAATTACTTTCATGATCTATGAAAATGTTAGTAGCACGTTTGTTAAGTTTGGGTTTTTATCATAATTTTATCTTCGTCGACAATGCATTGTAACGTAATAGAACGACATTGGAGGTAGGGAGAGCTACTTGAATAATCACATAGGAAAGTTTTAATGTATTCTTCAACTAATTATATAATACCAGAAGTAATGATAAATTAATGTTTCAAAATAGAAGATGTCGATTTGCCAGCATTCAGAGTATTTGTCCCACTTCAAAAAGAACCAATAAGATCATTTGTAACCTGTCAATTTAAAATTGTGTTTCTTTACAAAAAAAGTGTAGCATTTCCAATAAAAAGTGATATGATCTCATTCACAGGAGATGATTTTCGTCGTTTCATTAAATCACTCTTGGTAAAATACAAGTAATGTTTAGCTTTTATATTTCAACTGCAATTGTATAAATGTTGACACATTCGTTAATGAACCACAAATTCTATTTGTGTTACGATCCTACAAGAATGATTGTATATATTTATGGCAAAGCATCTCGCATAGATGCAATCCGTTCCTCTGCACCCCAAAGCAAAACTTCTAGATCATTAGTTTTCTTGGACTTATCGTTTTTAATATCTCTGGCCAAAAGAATCCTGTTCGTCAAGTCGTCTTTATTCATTGATACTAGGTTTTCAAAATGTTTCAAAAGTGGGTGTGGATGACCAGATATTCCCAATGCTGTGAACACGTTCAAAATGTAGTTTAGATCAGTTGCAAGATGTTTGGCACCTAGATCCGTGAGTCGCATTATACGCAAAACACGTTCTAAAACACGACCAGTCACTGCTGTTCCTATCACATCTAACCATTCATTGCAAAATGCCGTGCTTGCCTTATCAAATTCTACTTCTTCTTCATCTTGGTCATCTTCCATATGAGGACAGATAGGGAAGTTTGCATCAAATTCCTTCCATGTTGTGCTGAGTGAGTCGTTGAGCTGTTTTCCATTTAAAAGAAGTGAAATTAGATTATCTCCACTGCTAATGCCTAGTTGCTTCCCGGTATGCAAAGTTGTCGCATCCAGAAGTTCTCTCCATGGCTGCATTGCAACTTGCATCAATTCATCTCCCATTATTTGGTTGGCCTGGAATAGAGCATCGGGACTCGATGCAAATGGTTCTAGCGCTTGTACCAAGGCCAGCATGTGTTCACCTACTTGAGTAATGTAAGCTTGGGGCAAAATTGAAGTGGGAATATCGTAACCCATATCAGTAGATGAATTAGACCTATCCGAGGACGTTTCTCTCCAAATTGGCATGTTCGAAACTGAACGCAAAAACTTTTTTGGAACGGCAGTACATATATCAAATACAAAGGTGTGACAACTGTGAGCAAGTCGAGCAGTTGAGTCGTGCGCACTTCCTAAAATTGGAGGAGTTTTATCAGAATCCAGTCCAGATAGATGTTGAAGCTGCTTGAGAGTGGAAGCAATCAATTTTTTTTTGTTAGAATCATCAATACTATTAGTGTCGCAGCAAGAAGAAGTAGCAAGGAGAACAGCAATTTCATCGGTAGAAATTGAATCCGCTTTGAAGAGCTCTGTACTTTGCAAAGATTTAATTTCGGGAATCTGTGCATCTAACTTTAATCGAGTGTCAATTTCAAATTTTTTCAACTCTTCCTTATACTTTCCCGCAAGTTTCAGTACTTCTAATGCACACTGGACATGCTGTTCATCGAAGGCATCCGCAAGGAGATCATTATCACTAATCATACTTGCTGAAAGTGTGCTAACAACTATGGATAGTTCACTTGTATGGTTGCTAAGTAATTTGTCAAATGTTGATAAGGCCTTCACAGCACAGCACCCACAATTGAGAAGCTCAAATCGAGTTACAGCATCTATAATGCAAAGTAGTGTGAAAGTGTTTAGTCAGAAAACTTGCGACTGGTTCCTTCGCTAGAATAAATCAATAATTAATGTAGAAACTCACCTTCCACCATCGAGAATACACTGGGGGCTAATTGTTCTAATTTATCAATTGATAGCTGTAGATCCTCCAAAGTGGTGATTGAGTTCCTCTTCCCACTTGATATTCTAACTGCAGCATGCATGTCCTTTGCCACTTTTGCCAATAAAAGGGATGAATGTTGAAATTCCAATTCTGAATATCCTTTCTGATATGGAGCAAAAGGGGAAGCTAATTCTATGTAATATTTTTGGTAGTGAGGGGGGTCATTATCTGACACGATTGTCGTATTCCCCACACTATTGCTATTCGCAATATGATCATATGCCAATGAAAGAAACTGTAAGGTAGCTTCGTACGCATCGCAAATAGTTTGTAAAGATCCAGCATAGGAAAGAGTTGAAGTATCATTCATGATTTCCAATGTGTTTTGTACATTTTTGGCGTCAGATGCATAAATTGAAGAAAGGCGTGATTTGTAGGAACTAAGAATGGGTCGGAAAGTTTCTGCAAGGATTCTTGCCGTAACAAAAGACGCTTCATCGTTCCCAAATACTGTTTGGGTTCTTCTCTTTTCCTCACTTAAAAGCGTTAAAATAGATTGGTACCATTGAGGCAAAAATTGCATGAAAGAGTTCTCCTTAGGAGTATCAGTAGTTGTGACGCTATCTGCGTCAACTGTAGAGGCGAGAGTTGGTGTAAATGCGAACCAACCTTTGTGCACGTCGGCTGGTCTATTTTTGACATATTCATGAACAAAGTTATCAAGATTTCCTAATTGTTTGTACATCTGATGAGATTGATGAAGCAAATTGATCCTAGTTTCGATATTTGCAAATGCGTGGAGGAGTTGTGGCTTAAGAAGAGTTTCTATTTGAGTTTTGAACTTCAGAATAGTTTCATCTCTTTGTTCTTTCCCGGGCATTCCACGTAAAGCTCGTGCTCCCTGTTGCAAATTTGTAAGTGCAGTGACAGCCTCACTAAGTTTTTGATTGCTTAGCAGAGATGGAATTGAAGACATTGTGGTATCCCAACTAGAAGTAGCTTCTAAAACAGTTTTTGTGAATTCCAGATTAAGCTGAAGTGCATGCAAGGTAGAAAGAGTTTTCATAGTTTCAGATGGTGTACTTTCCTGAGGAATATTAGGGTCAATTGGCATGATAGATGGGTCAGGAGAACTGACTTGTGAAGCGAAACTTTCCACTAAAGCACTTGTATCATCTTTCATACCATCAAGGCCTACGGCAAGACGATTGATATCAGCACCACAACGAGGTAAAATGGCCTGAAGTTCAGCTCCAATTCTTCCAATCTCATCGTGACAACTTTGAGTTTCTAACTGCAACTGCAAAGCAACCTTCGCCATGAGTCTTTCAATCTCAATATCATTTGCACCCATTCCTGCACTATCACCGACAGCCAAAGCCTTATTCAAGTATCTGCCAATGCTAAAATCATCGGCTTCTAACATAGCTGAGAGTTCATCGCTAAGTCGCTTCGAAAGGCCAGTATGGCTTGCACTTCCACCACTAGACCTTCTTCCCACAGCTAGCGGCGGAGGAGGGGAAGGTGGTACAGTAGTTCTACTGGAACTCATTGCTTACACAAAAAAGGATGTCTGAGATAAAGCAAGATATTTTCTTGTGTACTGCTGTAGTTGACAATTTTATTTATGTAGTCTTAGTACTACTACCTGCATTTTTTACGTTTGAGAAAGAAAATCATAATCTTGCATTTTTTAAGTTTTAGGCATCAAAAAGACCACACCTCCGAACAAATATCCACATGCCACATGCCACATATGATTTAGTCATCATACGACTGAAAAATAGATTTCGCAGCCATATTCAAACAACTTACTACTGTACATTTCTAAAAAAGTCAGAGATAATTCATCCCACATTCAAAAGCTTTCTATATATTTCATGTGATATTGTATAAATAGCTTATCAAGTTACACTTAGAAAAATATATTCATAAAATTCCTCTATTCGCGCTATATCATGTGCTTAAGTGACATGATTCATTTCATGTGTCCTAAACTTACTTAGGTGATATTTAACTTCCCAACCGATGATCTGATCTCATAATTTAATGACAACTATTCTAAAAGCATGTAGTCAATTCATGTTTCAAGACGTTACCTTTCTATTATGAGTTTCCTTCTTAGAACCCACAAGAAAATAGAAGTTCCACGAATAAATCTAGTTTGTATAAGAGAGTTAGTTCATCGTGAACAAAGGAGTAAAAAAGTACAAGACAAGAAAGTAATTCCAGAAGTAGGAAAGTAATAGGAGTAATAGGCAAAGACACAGACAAAGAGTCGCTATCTATTTCACACTCATATCTAATCTATCATTAGAAATATGAAGGGAATAATTTATAAATCCAGCTTATTCTTAGTATCATTGGCGAAACAAATTGTTCCGGTAATCTCCTCTGACAAAGTAGAAATATATTCGGAATCGTTTAGACGATCTGCCAATAAACCAAATTACAGACCGGCAGATGAAGCATCTCTCATACAGGTTAGTATTGATGCTACAAATATATTTGAATTCCAATTTGCGACCCATCTAACCTGTTTATCATTATTTTATGCAATGAGTAGGATGACATATACGTGCAATTATTTGGGACAAGACTAATACCCGTGGCAGAGCAAAGAGATTGGCAATCATTTGGACAAAATATTTTAGGGACATCTAATAGAGGAGAATTGGGTCACGCAATATCATTGAGTTATGATGGAAAGTTTATGGCTGTTTGTGGATCTGTACATGCATTTTTATATCGAATGCATGGGGGACAGTGGGTTCTTGTCAAAGACTTTTCAGACGATTTGGATCCTGGTCGAGGTTTCTTTTCAATTTCACTATCAAGTGACAGTACACGACTAGCTATTGGTGCTTCAAATAATGATGAACAAGGCTTTGATAGTGGATATGTTAAAATATACGAACAGCAATCAAAATTGACTTGGAAACAGATTGGTCAAACTTTACATGGAAATACTGGTGATCTTTTCGGGCATTCCTTGGCACTTTCAGCCGATGGAACGAGACTAATTATTGGAGCCTTTGGTGGTGGTTATGTTGATGTCTTTGAATTCAAAAGGAGCACACAAAGGTGGATCTCTAATCAAAGTTTTCAGGGATCTGCTGCAGATGGCTTTGGTTTTTCTGTAGCCATATCAGGTTTAGGAGATAGAGTTCTGATTGGAGCTCCCTGGGGATCTGGTGATACGGGCTTTATTAGGCTTTACGATATTTTAAACTATGAGTTTGTTGTAGAATTTGATGGACGCTATTTTGGTGATCAATTCGGGTTTTCTGTCAGTTTCTCCCTAGATGGCAACCGAGTAGCATCTGGAGCATATGGTGCATCATATGTGCGCATCTTTGAATATTCAGAAGACAAAAACCAATGGGCAAAGTTAGGAATTGATATTTCATATGACGATGGCCATTACGCGTTAGGGGAGTCAATATCATTGAGCGAATTTGGGGATATGATTGCAGTTGGGGCACCATGGGGTGACTTGGGTGGCCCTCTTAGTGGCATTGCTGATTTGTACGAATATGTCGATAATGAGTGGACTAAGGTGGGCCCCACTTTATCTGGAGGATCTATCAATGACTTGCTTGGAAAGTCAGTTTCAATCTCAGCGAATGGAAAAAGATTAGCTATAGGATGCCCTGGTTGCGACTCATCTGGATACAATGCTGGGAAGGCAAAGATATTTGAAGTGCCTGGTGCAACTAGTTTCGATGATGACGATTCAGCCCCATCTATTTCTCCCTCACCATCGCTAGCGCCTTCATTAATACCAACAAGATCATCAATTCCAACAACTGCACCTTCAATATTGTCATCATTATATCCCTCGCGTTCACCTTCAAATAAACCGTCTTCAACTCCAACAACAACACCCACTATATATTCAACAAAAACTCCATCTATAACTCCATCGACATCACCATCACAAATTCCATCATTATCCCCGATAAAAACATCAATACCTCCATCATTGAGAACCAACATGAAAGTTTTTATTGAAGATGATGACTTCATCGATATGGATGATACAGATGATTTTACGACAAAATCGTTTCGAAGAGTATTTTTCTTCTTTCGTCGAATCGCATCTTTCCCTATAATAATTGGAGTCTTTGTTCAAAAAATGCGATCTTTAGTTTGGTGGTGGATGTATTAGAAATCACTTTGTTGTCTTTTCATGAAGCTAATATTTTAAAATCTGAGGGTAATTCTTTTCTTTTTATGTGCAGCTTATAATTAATAAAACGTTTGTCTTTAATTCATTAGACCTTTGTACTGTATCAGCTCTTATTTTGCGCAGTAACGTCAATGAATCTATTTTGCAATGACAGCGTTGAACACATGCTTCATTCAAAATTGTATTCCGATCATTCAAACAGAGATTTTGTGAACCATCAGATTCATCATCGAAGACACGAGCATACATTTCAACCTTAATTGATATGATTAACTTCAATGAAAGCATAAATATGAAACAGTGTTATCAAACGCTGAAAGGAAGGCATTGAAACAGTGCGTAATGTTGGTACATCGAGTGATTATATTTTTTTTAGACGTAAAAGGAAGAAAATCAAAGATAAACGAAAAAAGCAATTCCCGTGTGCTAGTTTGTGAGACAATGAACGCGGTAGAAAGTCAGCATACATCATGCTGGACTAAATCGCTGACTCAATATTGGTGACCTTTCTTTTCTGCGTCAAGACGTTTTTGTCGTTCCTGCTGTGCTAGTTCCATAAATTCTGAAGAAAATAACAAAGTTTGCTTTTCGGTTTCTAATTTTGTAATCAAACCTGAATATTCATCAGGCTGAATTGTAAATGCATTAAACACTTGATCAACGGCATTAACGGTGTCATCAAATGAGTCCTTTATTTCTGCTGATAATTGATAAAACATTCGATTCATTTTGTTTTGCTTATCTGCTGGTACACAAAGCATGTTTAGACACGAGTTGTTAAGTTGATCACCTTTCAATGAATCTAAATCATCATCACCTATTGTGGTTTCGCCTATGGTAGTATCGCCCAGTGTGTCATCATCATTATCCACTCCCTGAAATCTAACACCCCTGGGTGGTTGAGAGGAGTTCTTGGCATTATCTCGACCATTTTTAGAAAACTTTCCATGTTTCAGACTACTGCCGACAGACCTAAGTGAGGCGTCGGTTCCGTCGTTGCTATGTTCCAGTATTGTATTCTCAGTTATGCTTTTGTTTCTAAACGAGTTGAAACTTACATTTTTTGTTGATGTAGACTGGAAACTTCTGTCTCTCGCAGGTTCATCAAAGGCCACCCCGTCCTCTACGCCTGCAAAAATATCTTCTTCATCAGTGTCATTTCCGGTTTCAGGTCCTGGAAACACAAAGCTGTCTGATGGTCCAAATAAGTTTCCCTCGTAATTTTGTACTACTGTTCCATCTGCACTACTAAATGAGCTATCTATATTACCATCTTAACACATCAAACGTTGATCAAATAAAAAGCAAAAGAAACATTAGATTAAAATGTAAACCTCTTACTGTGAAAGTACTTCTTTGTAGCTGTGCTTTCAAAAACTTACCATGAGATCTTTCAATTCCATTTCTTTTCTTTGATTTTGGACTCTTATTTAGTACGTCTTTAGTTGATCTAGCTGAATAAGAAAATTCATGAGATCCCAATGCTAGCTTTTTTTGCCGTTCTGTTAGCGTCGAAGGCGAAGCATCCTTCTGCGGTACTTCCTTTAATTCTACATCGGTATCTACCATCATTTCATTATATTTACTTCGGAGCACAGGATTACTTAATATACGATATGCTATAAGTAGAGCTTCAAGTCGCTTGTTGATCTCATCTCTCTCGCGTACTGGAAGATTAGGTGTGAGCATATTTCGGGCTTGTTGCCATTCTCTGAAGTATGCCTTTTCTATTTCTGAACTAGATGCTTTTTGACTCACACGTAGTGCATCATTGTAAAGATTGGCATCTTTCCCAAATACTTCTTCAATCAATTTTTGTTTTGGCTGCTTTGACATGTTGTCTTTCTGCACCTTTGCAAGGTAAAATTATTGGGTACACAAAGCTGATTCAATTTGGGTTTATTCAGCAGTCTGAATTATTGATTTTCTGGTCTCGAACAAGTTGTAAATAATATATGCATACATTCATTTAACTCGACATTGTGTAAATAATATGTGAAAAAATAAAAAAAGTTCTCTAATTAAGACTATGAAAAAAGCTATCAATCTTGGATTCCCTCAAAAATTTGAAATATTTAGGCCTAATATGCGTTGTTTCGTTCCTATTTTTCTCACAATTCTATTATGACATCATTTGTATGTGCTTATTTTTTATTTGAATGGAGTGTTCGGTTGAGATAAAAGAGATAATTAGATTCTGTGTTTTATTCACGGGTTTTTCAATTAAATGTAGTAGATCTCAAACCTATGTACTTAATTTATACAATCATCATACAAAACTCATACCATATTATTTTTCATTCAAAAATTAAATTGAAATAGCTCTTATGAAAATATGTGCGTAGGTTTTTTTAAAAGTGAGTTTGAAGAGTGGCGTGTCGATAGAAAAAATCGGCTGTGGCTCCCCTGACCGGGGAGGGCACATTACCACCTCCATGAAATGGTTATATTCACATCAGTCCTTTGGCCAATCTTTAGAATATTTTCTACGATGCATTCTATGAATGCTATATTTGCATTACATAGACATATGTAATTCTTTGTTAAGCAATTTTTTTTAATTATATAATGATCCATACGTTGATGCCCATATTTTCGCCGTTCCATTTCTGTTCATTGAAGATCAGTCATTTGATGATGTGAGTTTGGTTAATTTTTTCTTGTGTCAGTCGTAAAAACAGATGCCGTTTAATTTACATTCTGATGTAGTATGTCGTATGTAGAAGATAGTAAGTAGTAGTATAACTATCTCACTTTATAATAGTAATCTAGTTTATACACTATATCAGGTTATAGAGCCACATTAACGTTCGAGAAAGTCCGTGACTTATATCGACAACCGCCTGGAAGAGTTAGATCGCGTCTATCGACTTCCCCCAAACAGTGTCCGTGACCTGTTTGTCCCTTGAAAGTTGGTCGGCGAAGTATCTAGCTACAACTCAATCCGAACTTGTTGAAACTAACATTTCATCAAATCCCCAAATCACTTAGTCGACAAACCTACGTCAACAAGAAAATCAGTCTTAGAAATTTTTGGATTTACACGTGCAGTAAGAAAGTTCTACTCAATTCAACGAAATTACACAGTCGGTGCCTATAAATAAAGAGTAAGAAGCTTTTGCACACATTTACGAAAGGCCTATTTAAAAGAAAAACTTAGGTCTATATTTTCGAAGTGTGACCCTAAATATACAATATATTTAGCACTTTATTTATTGGACGAAACCAAACGGTGGAAAATATTTATTGTAAGCGCGATAAAGTATTACGATCTGAGACACTAATCAGAGATATCTGTTAGACCTAAACAGAAGTTTCAAAATCGCTTTATCACAATATTCACCCTAAATAATCGATATACTGATTAAAAACACACACCGTCAAGCTAACAAAACTGAGAGGATGTCTAGGTCAAGCAACCGAGGTCAACCAGTTCAGCCGCAATGGCGGTACTCTAGCTCTGCAGTAGATCTCAAACAGGATATCCTGACTAGGATCGAAGCATATTTTGAATATGACGACAATGTTTCACAAACACCATTGCAAGTATATCAAGATTGGTTGAATGGGGTGATCCATAGAGCTAGTCCAACTCGAGTGTGCAAGTATGCACTAGATGAAGTTCAACTTAGGACTTTAAGATGGACGCAAGGAACACAACTATCCAAAAAGGTTATGTTACTTTCACCATTTGATAAAGCGATGGAGGAACCTGAAGCACCCACTCAAACGAATTCAAAGAGTAATGACGATTTTACAGCGATCGAGGCTGAAGAATCGAATGTTGAATCAATTACCACAACTACTAGTACACTACCAGCAGTAGTGGAAGGTACAGCATCAAATGTAATTGGAGATATGATCCCCAATGATGAAGCACTTCAAAAGATGATTCTAAGCATTGTGGAAACACACTTGGTAGAATTCCGCAAGCAGATGCTAATGGAAATCAAAGCCGATATGAAGAGTATGATGACTGAAGTGATGACAAGCACCATGGAGGATCGAGAAAAACAGTCTATTTTTGACCAAGGTCAAGAAAAGATCAGTGAACTCCTTAACGTCAACAAACCAAGGATTATTGAACATATCGGTTCGGCAGTAAAAGAAATTCAGAAGACTACTGAAAATGAATTCAAAAGTACAATGAAACAACATAGTGACTCCCTTGTTACTCAGATAAGGGATAAGGAGCAAGTTATTATCAGAAATATCGCTGTTAAAAGAGACGAAGTTCTGGAGGCAATCAACGTAGAGGCGGACCAAGCAATAGAGGATTTTCTCAGCGCGAGCAAGGAGCAACTAGAAAAAGTTACAGTTCAGGAGCCAAAGCAAGCGGCAATTCCAATAAAGCAAGGACATGTTCATTCACGATTCCCAAACGTGGACCAATCCAATTTGAAGGTGGATGAAGACTTTCGTGCCCAACCAAGACAATACAGTCAGCGTGGTGCACACAGGGATCATGAGGAATCAAAGATTTCGGCTTATGGCTTTCACAAATATTTCAAAGCGAAGCTAAGGAATGACACACAGATCCTAAACTTTTATCAACAACTACATAAACAAGGATCACCGTATGGGATTCATTGTGTACCTTTGCAAGACATTCATCCGAATGTAGATTTGTGTCCAAAAGCATACACTCCTACAGTTAGGGAAGAGATGGCGCTTACGATTTATCAAAAACTTCAGGATGAAGATTGCGTCAGCATCGGATACAAGAAAGCTCAAAGACTTATTTTGCAATATGCTAGTGTTTCTGATGGATATAGAGTTCTTGAACAATTGCTAAGATCTGTACATCCAAACCTAAAACACTCAACCAGTCATACGTATGATGTTCCTAAATTGTCATCAAGTTTTGGAAACCTATATGACTATGGATCCAAAATCATGAATTACATTTTGATGCAGAAGATTAAGCAGAGAACATATTCGCAAGTCGAACAAACTATAATGTTCCTTAACAATATGGACGAAAAGAAGTACAACGAGGCCAAAAATAGAGCTTTAGCTGAGGTCAGACAGATTACAAGCACAGGTAATACCAATCTAGACCCCAATTTAATGCTAGAATCACTTCCAACAACATTGGAGCAGTATCATGAACAAATTCATGGTACAGCTATATCTCAACCACAACGCTTTGTCAGAAGTATGTATGACATGAACGATGCCATTAACTTATGTGATGATGTGTCAGAAGGAGATGACGCTATCGTTCGAGCATTTGGAAGGAAATACAATCAACGTAATAACTATCAAAACGAGCGAAGTGGTAGATATAATGAAAGAAATTTCAATGCAAGAAATGGACGCAACTATGACTCTCCCGCAAAACAGTGTAAAGCCTGTGGTAAATGGGGGTGCTCTGAACGGAAGTGTCAGTTTGCAGCCAAAGTACATTTAGCAATTAATTTTATTAAAGAGAACAGTAGTGCGGCAGCAAAACTGGCAGAAGAATATCTTCGTACAAACAATCGCAGAACACGCATGAGTACCATCAGAACCCTGACAGCCTCTCTTTCACATGAAAGCGGATCCATCCCAAATGATGAAGATATTTTGAATCATTATGAATTGGATATACCTATGGAAGAAGTAGATTTTTCATCTCAAGAGGAATGATCGAAACCCAGGATCAATAAAATAGTTAATCTAAGTACAGAGGAGCGTAAATCGAAGGGGGCTATGACAGAGGAGCGTAAACATGTTTCGCCAAAACATGATCAACTCATGGAGGAGGAAGATGTGAGAGATGATCTCAACGAAGTCGAAGAGCATACTCTCTTGCTACAGGATGTAGTCGAAAATATTCGTAATGATTCAATTGGGGTGAGCCAGGAAATTCAAATGGTAGACCCAATTGTTGAAAAAGAAATATTCTTTGAAGATATTCTAGGCAAGGATAGGTTGAACGATGACATTGATATAGACGATGATGTACGGATCAGAAGTCTATTCGATAATATTCAGAAAGCAGACAATGCGAAATATACTAAAATGATAGATAGATCTTATATTCGTCAAATACGCAATTCGAGATTAAATTTAAGGATGCACCTAGATGGAGGCGCAAATAGGTCAGTCACTGACGACATAAGACTTTTGCACAATGTCAGAAACATACCAGAATACGTTATGCATGGGGCTCAAAAAGATGGACCCATAATTAATTGTACTAAGGTTGGTTATATAAAATTGATGTGCAGAGGTAGAGGTGTCTTAAATGTTAAGACATATTATTCTCCAGATGTCTCTGAAACAATCTTGTCCCCTGGGGACATAACTAAATCAAATGACAATAATTTTACTCTGTGGGAACAATATAGTAACCTTGAAGATAAAATTGGTCATATAAGATTTAGCTCCGCAAGTGGACTTCAGAGCGCTACAGTGGACACACGAATGATAAATGGACTGTGGTATGCCACGCAACCATTTCTAGATTGTTTACAGCCAGGATACGATGATGGATATGAGACACCAGATACCACAACACCTATGTTACGTAGATTGAGTAAAGCAGCGGTGCACGAGCTTTGGCATCAACGTTTATGCCACCCAGGTCATACAATAACGTCTACGATTTCGAAAACGGCAGAAGGTGTACCCAATCTTACGCATGGACGTAACGCCTTTTATAAATGTGACGCATGCATGCGAGCCAAGATCGAAAGAACGGCAAAACAATCATCATCACCTACACGGGACTCACCAATTACCGGACCAGGACAGATGTTCCATATGGATTTTGGGTTTGTTAGGGGTTCTGATTTCAAACGAAAAGAAGATGATGGTAGAATAATTACTAGTCGTGATGGGTACAATTCCTATCTACTTATTATTGACAGGTACTCTAGTTACACATGGGTAATGTTGAGTAGAAGTAAAGATCCACCATTAAATTTTGTTAAAGATTTCTTAATGACTCATAAGGATACGAAATGTCCCATAATAAGAGTTCGCACTGACCAAGGTGGCGAACTATGGAAAAGTACGGCGTTTCAGGAGGTCATACAGGAATCACAATGCATACTGGAACCCACTGGAGCAGGAGATCCGGCGCAAAACGGTAAAGCGGAAGCTCCAAATAAAACATTCGCTAGAATGCTACGTGGAATGCTTTTTAATGCTGGTCTTGGATCAGAATTTTGGTCTTATGCATTGCTACATGCGGTCTACATTAAAAATAGACTACCCCATTCATCTCTACATATGAAACGATCTCCGTACGAAGCATATACGGGGATCAAACCGAATTTATCGATGTTAAGAGTATGGGGATGCCGAGTTGTAGTAAAACAACCGAATAAAAGGGATGCTAAATTGGATGATAATACAACACAAGGTATATTTTTAAGATTCACTGCTACAGACAAAAATATTGTGTATTTAGATTTAGCTACTAATAATGAGAAAATTTCAAGCAACGTAACTTTCGACGAAGCTCATTTTTCTACAGGATCTCCCACTCCTGGATCAAAGGCACTTCGGAATTCTGGTATCAATGGCGACGTAAAATTGACACAGCTTGAACCCAACGATATGAAAACAGCCAACACCATTAAAGTTAAGAGAATCCATGACCATGCAAAACTACCAAAAAGATCGAACAAGGATGCGGCAGGCTTGGACTTATATACTCCGGAGGATTTTGAAATTGATGGCAACTGCAGAAAAATGATACCAATAGGAATCGCAATGTCACTGCCAGATGGAGTCTACGGAAGAATAGCTCCCCGAAGTGGAATCACAATTAAGAAGAATATAGATGTCAGAGCAGGTGTGGTGGATAGAGATTTTAGAGGAGAAATCACTGTAGTGTTGAAAAATGAAGGAAAGGAAAAGCAAAGTTTTAAGGCAGGAGACCGAATCGCACAAATGATTTTGGAACAATGTAAGAACGATGAAGTACATGAATGGACAATGAAGTTAGATGATACAGAAAGAGGAGAGAAAGGCTTTGGAAGTACAGACCCAGTAATTCGCCAGATTACCTCACCTCACCCAGAATATGACAATATCGTCATGTCCACCAACCCGTATGGGCCATCATTAACAGTTCAATGTAAAGTAAAAGGAAATCATGACACATTAGGCATGGAAATTGATAATACTAGCATGGTGAACAGACTTACATTGATAAATTGCTTAAAAGGAACACCAGCAGCTCGTATTCCTAAGTGGAGAAGTCAACTCAGAGGTGCACAGTTAGTAAAAGTTGATAATATCGAAGTACATACAATCGTGGATGTGATACGTACCATCAGAGAATTTAAAGAGAAAACAAGTGACAAGAAAACGTCCATAATTGACTTTGAGTTTGTTTCGATAGAAAAAGTAGCAATGCACCCGCAGAAAGGAATTCCGCAGATGTACTTTGACCAACTGAATATAGTCGCGAACCATCACTTAGAACTGGTAGAGGATGCGGAAACAATTCTTCAACATGATGAATATAAATATGAGAGACATAAAGGTTGGGAATCACAGATTAGAAAATTAAGCAACGAAAGCTCACCAGAAAATACTGTCAAGCAAACGGATTCGAAGGTAGTAGAGAAATTGACTCGCCGAATATTGATGAAAAGAGATGATTGGAATGATTGGAAACAATCAGAACGAAAGCAATTAGAGCAATATGAACAGCAGGGCATGTTCGGAGAACCAGAACCTCGCCCAAACAAGGCAAACATCTTAAGTCTCCTTTGGACTTACCTTGTTAAGTCCGATGGTACGAAAAAGGCACGTTGTTGCTGTAACGGAAATCCAGGAAGGAAGGGGTCAATTACTCTAGCGCATACGTATGCGGCTTGCGTCGAACAACCAGCTCAGAGGGTATACTGGGGCCTAGTTGCAATAAAGAACTTCATAGCAATTGGGGCAGATGCAAGCAATGCGTTTGCAGAGGCACCGCCACCAAAAGCTCCGTTATACGTGTTAGTGGATAAACCGTATCGGGAATGGTACAAACACAAAAATGGAAAAGACTTACCAAAAGGATATGTTCTCCGTGTACACCATGCTATCCAAGGACATCCGGAAGCACCGAGACTATGGAGTATGTTCATCGATAATATCATCCAAGAAAAACTGAAATTTAAACCTACAACACATGAAAAATGTTTATACATTGGATCAGTCGATGGTGAAGAGGTGTTGTTTTTGCGACAAGTTGATGATTTTTCTGTTGCAGCGAGCAATGTTGAAACCTGTAATAAGGTAATCAATGAGATAAGTAAATATCTCAAGGCACCATTGAAGAATTTAGGGATTGTAAAACGATTCAACGGAGTAGAAATTGAGCAAACACAACATTTTGTAAAACTTCACAATACAATGTACATCCAGAAAATACTTACCAAACATGGATGGATGAATGATACATACCATTCACCAAGCAGAAATATTCCAATGCGGAGTGATAGCAAATACCTGTTTGAAATCGAAAATACCAAAGGACCCACTGATGAAAACGAAAAATTAGCACTGGAGTTGAAAATGAAATTCAACTATAGACAGGCACTTGGCGAAGTACTCTATGCTATGGTAACTTGTCGCCCAGATATTTCCATTGCCGTAACAAAGCTATCACAATACTCGCAAAATCCAGGAGAAGTCCATTATGTGGCATTGAAGAATATATTTCGTTATTTGCGCAATACAAAAGATGATGGTTTAGTATTCTGGAGGAAAACAGTATTTAACATGAATTTGATTAAATTTCAAACCTTACCTCAAATGTATAGTGATCCCGAAATACAGAAAGAACTTCTGTCAGACAAAACTTGCAATTCGGATTTAGGAACAATGACTGCCTTCGTTGATTCAGACTGGGCTGGTGACACTCAACATAGGAAAAGCATCACAGGGTTAGCAGTTATGTTTGCTGGATCTGTTATTGCATATAAAAGTAAGATACAACAAACAATTGCACTTAGTTCCACAGAAGCAGAATTTGTGGCAGCATGCGAAGCAGGTAAGATGATTCTATATTTACGTACCATTCTTGAAGAAATGAACATCGATCAGAATGAAGCAACAATTCTATACGAAGACAACCAAGGAGCGCTGATGATGGCCAACGCCCAGCAACCAACGAGGAGGACTCGCCACATCGAAACAGCAACCTTTGCATTACAAGATTGGGTTGCACGCGACCTCTTGAATCTTGAGTTCGTGGTATCCACCAAAAATAAATCGGATGGAATGACCAAGCCCTTAGCGAGGATCCTGTTTTATAAACACTTCGATGTGCTCATGGGTAGATTAATTCCGAAACAGTTTCGAAAGAAAGGTATAGAAATTGATGAGACAGAAAATGGGCAACATTCGACAACGACAACTACAAATAGTTGACATGCTTATGACTTACTCAAAAATGAAATTCTTTCATTTATGTTACAATCGTCAGCATGGGGGGGGTGATGTAGTATGTCGTATGTAGAAGATAGTAGTAGTATAACTATCTCACTTTATAATAGTAATCTAGTTTATACACTATATCACATTGTACTTAGACAGTCTTCCAGGTTTCACTAGCGAATAGATTATCAGTACTGACGTCATTTGTGGTACTAACCGAGGCGTTCCGCTCAAAATCGGTCACCGATAAAAATTCACTAACTAAGTAAAACACACATACCTTAATTAATGCAATAATAAACTCACGTACACATATGAGCATGAATGAATATGTATCTTACAACAGAATCAAAACTTTGTACTTCTTGTGCTATCCAAGACCAAAGAGTACGCACATGGTGCACATAACAAAACGGCATCGGATCTATTTGCCATAAAGAGTAGT
>Ga0209092_10000544_pt1 | contig 37375 bp, 50 predicted proteins | sample FraStrMetagenome_FD_187446 | JGI IMG/M metagenome (GOLD analysis project Ga0209092, IMG submission 187446) | Marine eukaryotic phytoplankton communities from Arctic Ocean - Fram Strait ARC3M Metagenome (SPAdes) (version 2) | ecosystem: Environmental > Aquatic > Marine > Oceanic | place: Fram...
AATATTCGTCTGCCCTGCTGATGTACTGATTGCAGAGGTCGAACCTGCAGCCAAGTCAATATTACCCAGAGTTGTAACAGCAAATCCTTGTTGATTTGGTATAACACCAACAGTGAATTGTGTCTTGCCTTTACTGGTGATAGCGTTTTTACCACCAATATGGTCTGTTTTATTATTAGCAACTGTTGTCGCCTGAGCACCTTTTACCAACAATACATCAGAACCTGCTGGGATCTGACCAATGAACGGAATGGTGATTGGTGGTGCTGAGGTGGCGCAGTTGATGACTGTATATCTGCTACCACTAATATTAATTTTCTGATCGCTGATAACATCAAGCATATCGTTACCTTGCACTTTGGTATAACGACCGCCTCGAATAGTTGAGTAAATGCTTCCAGCATAATCTTCAACAACATTACCTTTGTCGACCTTAATGTTAACATCGCCACGTGTGACGTTGATGGTTAGATTACCCTCAACGTGTAATGTTTTGTTTCCGTAAACAATCTCAAAATCATCACCAACAATCTTTTGGACGCGAGACCCATCTGGTTGAAACTCTACAAAAGAGCCAGACTTGTGATAGGTATGAATCCTCTCAGATCCAGGAGTATCATCAAACTCTTGGACGTGCCCAGATTCATATTCGTGGACGTTGTTGTATGGGTATTGAGACTTCGATTCTTTAGAACCTTGTGGGTGTGGCTCGCTCCAAGTCTCTGGCTTTATTTCAGGAAATGCAGCATTCTCTCCATCGATCGGGCTGGGTTGAGCAAATGGTTGGTCTTTTACTCGCATTGCTCGCTTGGCTGCAAGAGATATATGTTTCTCAGAAGTAACACCGCCTCGTGCAAGCCTCGACAGGGATGGCTCTCCTACATAATTTCTACCCTTGTCTTGATCGCGAAGACCATTGAGGGGATATGTGGCAGATGGGTCTTGGAATCCAGTTTCTCCATTTCCCTTAACCGTGTCAACACCGCCAAGAGAACCCATGATTATTGGTAGCTGAGTTTCATTACTGTCAGTGAAGAAACCAACAACAGTTGATCCAGCAACAAGACCGATATTTGTTCCACCTATACCTGAGATTGCAGCAGAGGAAGTCGGTTGTACGCACATCGCCCAAGGAAGATCCTCAGTCGCAAGAGAAGATTTATCTTCTGTGTGATACCCGAGGATTCGAACTCTATATCGACCGATCTTCTCAGGGTCATTGACGTCTTCTACTGTACCGACCCACCATGTAAATTCACCGTAAATCATTAAAAGTCTCCCAAACTATCTTTCATAATAGAAAGAGTCATGCTATGTTGTCCATTGGCAATATCGTGGCGAATACCTGTGATCAGAAAAATGCCAGACATATACGGATCTTCAAGTTCTTCACGATCAACTCGCTCGTTACCCTTTTCTACAGTCTTTGGGTATATCAATCTGAGCAACATACCAGTTTCGATATCAGTCTTTCCTGGAACTGTAATCTCCATCACTTGCTGATTAAACTCTGCATCACCGTATCTTCTGATCAGTGTGTTTCTTATCTGATCAACACCTCTGTGGAAGTTACTGCCGAACGGAGAAGTTGCCATCGGTGAGAAAGTTCTATTTGCTGCTGGATTACCGAGCATATTCTCTGGAATTGGATTCACATTTGAAATTGTCTCGAAATCCTTGAAAGTCTCTTTAAGATATCTTCTATCTTCAGCAGCAAACTGCTCAGATTCTGGTCGAGCGTCGAACTTCATAATCGCTAAACGCTTGGTCGTGAAATCGTATGAGACTATAGAACTTGCAGTGTATCCATCGTTTTGTGCTTTGATATTATCCTTGAATGTGGGGAAGTATATGCTCTCAACTTGATTAAATCGACTGCCTATAAAGGGAGAAACGTAGTTATAGTTGCCAGCCCTATTGTCTTCAGTTATCTCAGCTGTTTGACTTTGTTGAACATTGTACTCATCATAAACAACCCGAGACTCTTTTTGTTTCTTAACGAGGTGTTCAGGTGATGTGAAATGAAACCCACCAACTGTTTCGTAAAACTTAAAATTTGATTTAGAAGATTCTGCGCCAACAGTTTTAGATGCCAAGTGATTCAGACACTTAAAAGGAGACCAGAAGTTTGCGATAAACTCGTAGTTTTGTGATGTGTGTGGTCTATCCTGAATAGTAATCTTGGTTTTACCGACTGGTGTATCTGCTGCAACCTGCTCAAAAATCTTTTCTGCTATGTCGTCAGTAGATCCAGTAAACTTTGACGTCAATCTAACAAATGTGTCCGTGTATGCCTCAGCAGACATACATTTAAGTGTATAGATCTGTTCGCGGTCATTATTCAATACTCTGTTTTTTATACCATAAACAACGAATGCCATCTGTATAGACGTATCAAATGTAGGCGTTCTGAATTTTAGTTTCACAGTTTCTTGACCGAGCAATGGAGCACCTGTAATCATTCCATTGGCATCAACGATGGTAATATCTGCAACCATTCCATTGAGATCCATATTCTCATAGATAATTGCTTCAACCATGAAGTTTTTAATACTGAATGCCTGACCGTCAGAAGTGACAAGTTCTGCCTCTTCAATTAATACGGATCCAGGCTGCTTTAAAATCTCACTCATTTACTAACCGCTTGAATTCTGAGATGAAGTCTTGAATGAATTTAGGGTCTACCACTTTAATATTTTGCCTTGCATCGTTTTCAAATTCTTCGTGTTGCATATGACTGACCTCGAAGATTTCCCCGTTTGCTATCTTTGCTGCATCATATTCTACACATACAAGGTTATTGTCTTTGGTGACAAAATGGTGTACATTACCACTATTGCCTGCACCATACTTATCATCGACAAGTTTAGATAATTGATCTGGGCTATAATACCAGTCATTATATGGGTCGATAATATCATTCACCAATAAGACAGTCCAGTATAATTTTGGGTCATCATATAATATGTCAGCAACATCTTCTGGTCTTTGTCCCGCTTCTATTGTGAAAGAGGTCAAAACCAATTCGTTTTTAGCGATCTGTTGTGTTTTAATTTTCCTGAAAATGTCAGTTGCAACAACAATCTTTCCATCGATGACATATCCAATTTTTGGGAAATGTTTAAACATTAATAACCCTCCTCAATTCTTGATCTCGTCAAGAGTTCAGTCTCTCTGAACGCCATACTCATAGTTATCTCTGATGGTGCACCGCGTGCATCTTTGAATGTGGTAAATGTTCCACCGCTTCCGTAGTCGATGGAAAGATCTGTCAAGAAACAAGGGGCGATCTTATTCAAGTATGAGTTTTCTCTGTTTTTATATACATACTCGATCTTAAACTCAGAGGGGAACGTGAAGAACAAACCACCTAAATCCTTTTCGGGGTGCATGTGTGCTTTGAATAGGTTGACGATATTCATAACGTCAGAAAGTTCTTTCTCATTTCTTGGAGCGAACTTATATTGGAATGCAAAACTTCTGAACCCCATCGTTTGGAAGATTTGCTCTTTATATGGATTCACTACAGTTCTTGTAGACGCACGGATAGCACCACCAACATTTACATCTCCAAGACCAATTGCCTTTGGGATGTCAGCGGTATTCGCCATCTGCCTTGCGATCGCACTACCTGCCCCAGACTCAGCAGCTGCAGCTGCAGCACCAGAGAAATCACCCGCTGAGAGTTTTGTCATCATACTGCTCCCAGTTTTGGCTATTCCAAGTTCATCAGCCATGCCGCCACCCATAAGAGTGCCAAGATCTTCTACGTTAAACTCGGCTCCATATTTCGCTTGTGGAGAGTTGGGAATATAAAGAGAAATGGCAGAATCAATTTTCTGGGTGGTTCTTGTTTGCATCGCGCCTGCCTTGGAAAACAGCGCACTAGCCCCAGCACCACCAGCTAGAGCACTTCCTCCAACTGCAACCTTACCACCACCAGCTGCAGCCACACTAGCACCAACAAAAGAACCGAAGCCAACAGCAGCGACCTTACCCAAGAAAGACTGCCTGTCATTCTCTAGTGCTACCTTCTCGCCTGCAGACTCATCGCCTTCGTTGGCAAGTTTCTCGGACGACTCCTGCCTAGATTTTACTTCTGCCGCACTTTCTGTCTTAAAAATGAAGAAGTTAATCGCATGCGGTTGTTCGTCCGAACCAATGTTGGATGGATAGCGATACATTTTGGTGCGTTGCTTTTTCTTCTTTTTCTCGGTAGCAGCATCAGTTGTTTTAGGAGCTTCCGTTTGATCGCCTGTTTTTGCCATTCTGCTTCTCTATAAATAGTGTTATTATTTTTCTTATTTATAATGCCATATTCAAAGAACTTACATCAGGGTCGCTTTAAACCCACGAATCCTAAAAAATATTGCGGAGATGTGTCCAATATTATTTATAGGTCTTCATATGAGCTAAAATTTATGAAGTGGTGTGATATAAACTCCAATATTGTTGAATGGGGTTCAGAAGAGATCGTCATACCATACAAGTCCCCCATTGATAACAGAGTGCATAGATATTACCCAGATTTCTATATGAAACTCAACAACAAGAAGTATCTCATAGAAATAAAGCCATCTCGATATACTCAAGAACCTAAAATTCCCAAAAGAAAAACAAAACGATTCATCGAGGAAGTCAAACAATACGGAACAAACCTCGCTAAGTGGCAAAGTGCTACCGAGTTCTGTATAGACAATGGATGGGAATTCAAGATTATTACAGAAAAGGAATTGGGCATTTCGTATAAATAAGGGTATGGCTAATCCTTTTGAACAAATCAGAGCAAACTCGAACGACCAGCGTAAATCTATGGACTGGTATCAGAGGCAAGTACGGCAGTTGGCATCAAATGTCAACTCACCTGCAGCAGCCATGCGCTCAAAAATGTTTGAAGTATCTGGCGATATAGAAATAGGGAGCATGTATCTCTACAGGTATGATCCAAAACACAAAGAAACGCTTCCATATTATGACACCTTCCCATTGGTTCTTCCATTCGAACCTGCAAAGGGAGGATTCTACGGTTTAAATCTCCATTATCTACCATTTATGTTGAGAGCAAGACTTCTCGGCGAATTGATTCAAACAGCAAACGACAAGACCATTGGTCCAGATACAAAAATGAGATACAATTGGCAGTTGCTAAAGAGTGTTGGCAACGAGGTTAAACCTTGCGTGAAACGATATTTGTCAAATCACGTTGTAACCCAATATTATAAAGTAAACCCACAAGATTGGCAGTCAACTATCTTTCTTCCGATCGATAATTTTGTTGGCGCAACAAAGAATAAAGTATTCACAGATTCAAGGGCAATGCTATAATGGCTAATTTTAGTTTAAACGATTTTCTCGGAAAAATCAGATCAGAAGATCTAGCAAGGTCTGGTCGGTTCGAAGTGGTGTTTACGACTCCTGGAGGATCGGACAACGCAAGGAGCGTTTCACTACTTTGCGAAGAAGCTGTAATTCCTGGATTGATATCAACATTCACACCAACCAAGATCGGTAACTGGACTGAATATCGAGTACATGGAGTTGAGTTCTTCGGTGACAACGCGACATTTGGGTTTTATATTGACTCGCAGTGGGGTGTAAGAGAGTTTTTTGAAGATTGGATTGCAGAAGCTCAAGTAGATGTAATCTCAAAAGAAGTTGGATTCTATGACGACTACACCGCTGACATAGAAGTGTATACGTTGGATCGCGGAGACAACAGAACAGGAAAATGGTGTCTGAAAGATGCATTCCCGAGACTGGTAAACCTGACACCCTTGAGTCAAGCAAATGATGCACCAGCTAGAGTCTCGGTGACATTTGCATATAAGTACTGGACTTCAGATACAATTGAAGAAGGGTTTCGTGATGGCGGTGGTCGTCTCGGTAATGTTAAAAGATTGGTTAATATGTTTAAAAATGGCGGTAAGGGGTTTAAAGACCTGTTTGACTTTTAAGGAGTAATTAATAATGGCACTACCACAAATTGATGTGCAAACATTTGATGTGAATATATCATCGTTGGGAAAGAAAGTAAAATTTAGACCTTTCCTTGTAAAAGAAGAAAAACTATTGGTTATGGCAGGAGAGTCTACGGACAGTTCTGATATGATCCATACAGTACAACAGATTATTACAAACTGTTCGCTGGGCAAAGTTGATGGATCTAAATTACCAATCTTTGATTTACAGAAAGTATTTTTGGAAATCAGAGGCATGTCTGTCTCCAATATCATCAACTTGATTGCAAAGTGTGGTGAGTGTGGGATTGACAACGATGTCGAATTTGACCTTGAGAAAGTAAAGATTACAAAGAACAAAGGTCATAAGAAACAGATAAAGCTGACAGACTCAATGATAATTGAGATGGATTATCCAAAAGTTACAGATATTGAAAAACTTATGGGCGAATCAATAGAAGAAATATATAAAGTCACGGCAGATTGTATTAAGACAATATATAATGATGAAGAAGTAATTGAATTCCAAGAAAGTCCAATTGAGGAAAGAATGGAATTCATCGAACAGTTCTCGGTGAAACAATTTGCACTGATCAGAGAATTTTACGAAAGTATGCCACAACTATTACACGCGATTGACTTCAAATGTAAGGCATGCAAAAAGGACAATACACTTGTTATTGACGGCTACGAAAATTTTTTCGTCTAAGCCTCTCTCATGAGACCTTGCAGAATTTGTTCAAGACGAACTTTTTATTGATGCAAGAACACCATTACTCTCTGACGGAAATAGAGGCAATGGTTCCTTGGGAGAGGGAAGTCTACGTTGCTATGCTTGTTGAACATCTAAAGAAGAAGGCTGAAGCCTCAAAGAGATAAAAAAATGGCAGAAGAAATTAGACCTAATCTAAAGCAATCCACTGGGGACAATGTGATTGGATTCCCAGATCTGTTTAAAGGCAGTTCTGGTGATACTTCTATCACAGAGCCACTACAAATGTCAGCAAAAAGTTCTTCTGGTGGAGATAGTGGCGGTTCTTCCCCCTCAGAGTCTAAAGTAGTTTCGATGTTTGGAGACTTGCAAGCAGCATCAGAACTTTCTGTGGAGGAGTTGGCTAAACAAACAGAACTTCTAGACCAGATTGAACAAAATACTAAATCTTCATTGCCAACAGCTGGTGGTCAACAAGCACCGAGTGAAGCTGATATCAAGAATCAATTAGATCCAGAAGAAGGCATCAGCGAAGAACAAGGCGAAAAGATTGTCGAAAAATTAGACAAACTCTCTGGTCCAAAAAGCAGCTTAATAGCATTCGCTGCAGCTGCAGCAGGAGCAAATACAAAGAGCCTAGTAGATAGACTTAAAGAAGGGTTTGCCAGTCTTTCTACTGCACATCAGGCTGGGGTCGCTGCAGTGGGCACTGCATTAGCAGTAGGAACTGCAGCTATTGCCAAAAGTGTTTTAGGTATTCCTAAAAAGTTACTCGGTGGCAAAGACCCAAAACCAACACCAAAAACAAAAACAACTAAGACGACCGCAACAGCAAAGGCTGAACCAAAACCAAAGAAAACACCACCCAAAGCAAAAGCAAACCCGAAGAAATCTGTTGCAAAAACAGTAGCAAAGGGTGCTGCTAAACAACTTGGAAAGGGGGCTGCAAAGGTAGCAGCGGTTGCGGCTTCTGGTCCAGCAGCACCTATCGTCGCTGGTATCTTAGCAGCTGCAACAGTATATGAATTGGGAACAGCAGCACTCAGTGCAGCAGGGTATGACGAAGAAGTTGAAGCATTTGAAACTGGCGCAATGAATATGGTCGGTATCGAAACTGATGAACAAGAACTCGAAAAAGATAATGCAAAGATGGCATTGAACAAAAAGAAGATGGACGCTCTGGTTCAGAAGATTGATGCTTCCGACTTATCAGAAGAAGAAAAAACCTCGCAAAAAGCACAGCTGTCTACAGCATTGGAAAATAGCGGTGATGTAGATATGTTTGGTGACCGAGAAGCGAGAATGGCTGATAGAACATTTGCTAAATTCGAGAAGAAATATGGCGCGACAGATCTGGAAGCACCAACGGCTTCTGCTCCAGAAAGTGCTGCAGCAATCGAAGCACAAACAGCAGAAACAAAGGCAGCAGAATCAGCTGCAATGACTCCACAAGTCAACGTAGCACCTGCCGCTGCTCCCAATGTGAATGTCCCACCATCACCAGCACCAAACATAAGTGTTACTGCAGTTATGCCAAGAACATCTATGCCGACAGATCCTTCAGCTATTGGCAGTCAAGCAAGATCACCCAAACTTATTGTGACATAAAAAAAGGGACTCAATTAAGAGTCCCTTATAACCGCATTGCAGTTTGTCCCAAGGTAGTGGGATTCTTTAGTCGTCTTCAGCCAACTTAGCAAAGTAAGACAAAGTGTCATCCTCGCTTTCATCAACATTAGACGCTACCGATACTGATGGTTTTGATTCCATGTAAAGTTGGTCTTCAACATCACCAGTTTGTTCAGCGACTTTCTCAGCAGTGGTAACTTTCGCTCCACCAGTAAGAACCATGTTCAGCTTCTGCTTCAACTCATCATAAGTCTTGAAGTTTTTAGGGTCAACAATCTCAGCTAGTGATTCTTGTTTCGCCCAGATACCTTCAATGTCTGCATCTTCAGGTGCGATAGGAGTTGGAGTAGATTCAAACTCAGACTTATCATAGTTACGATAGCCATCAACCTGTCGCGCCTTCAATTTAAAGTTGACACCTTCCCAGAAATCAAAAGGATTTACTGGAGTCTCGTCTTCAAACTGGGGTTGCATAACGTCTTTGATTTTGTCAAAGATTTTCTTACCGAACTTGTAAAGCATAACCTGTCCCTCGTTTTGAGGATTAGCAGGATCCTTTACAACAAGAACATTAGCATAGTAAGAGAGGCGACGCTTCTGCTTACGAGCCAGATCTTTGTTGGCATCCGTGCCACTGTTCCACAACTCGCTGTTGAGTTCTGATACAGGGTCTTGCTGGTTCAGAGTAGTGAGTGAATTTTCGATGTACCACTTACCAGTTGGACCTTGGAAGCCATGGTTGAACATACGAACCCATGGTAATTCCTCGCCCTGTGGCGCAGGCAAAAAACGAAGAACGGCATAACCATTACCAGCGGAATCTACTTTCAGCTTCCACTCGTTTCCGTCATCTTTTTTGTAGTTGTTTTGGGGGGCATCAATTTTTTCGACTTCTTTCATTAGGTTATCGAAAGAGCCTCTTGCTTTACGCAAGTCAGATAGTGAATTAAACGACATATGTATCTCCTGTGTATACGTTGTATTTGCGTTGTATGATTTGTCCTATATCAGCGGACGAGTTATTTATAAAGATTCTCACCTACATTCCTCATCTTGTCTGTTAATTTGACAAACGGTCGATATTTCTTAACGAGTAAATTGATACTCTCTAAGAAGATATCATCACTATTATCGCTCATTTTAAACAATTTGTCAAGCAAAACTAGCGTCTCAATTGATATTTTTTTACCAAGATATAGACGATAGACCAATGCGTGATGACCTTGATCAGCGATAAATGGATCGGGGATGGATTCTTTTTCCATCTCCAGTTTTATCAATTCGATATCTTGTTCGAACTGATAATCTCTTCTTGCCTTGCGTGTCTTCCATTCTTTATATACTTCGGAAGCGTGTGAGTCAAACATCCCACCCCACTTATCTCCAGAAACAAAGTTGGCGACCAACAAGTCAATGATTTCTTTTTTCTTATAGTCCCTTGCGAGTTTACGCATTGCAATAATATCTTTCCGTTTCAAGAATGCTTTCTGACTCGCCTTCACAGCACCACGTGTTTTTGTGATGTCATACTTCTCAGTCGTGAAGTGGAGTTTGAGAGCAAGATACAACTTGTAAACCTCAAATGGATCCATTACAGAGGCAACTTCCCAGACTTCTCAAACTTCAGAAGGTTGAGTTCTGATGCCTCCACTTTAATCTTATCTTTCAGAGATGTTGTAAGCAGTTTCTTTACTGATTCAATCTCCATCGTATTCTTCTCACAGAAGGCAACAATAGTATCAATATATCCAGAACCAGTCCGCACTGCTTCTTTCTCGATGTGCTGAGAGAAGTCAGAGGAACTTTTAAACTGCTTGGTGATTAAGTATTGATCTGTGACTTGGGATGCATCCGTCGTCATATCATTATCAACTACTACTTTCGGCATTGTGTAGTCTCCCTTTCCAATCTCTAATATATTCAATGACATCATGGCTCCGTTTAATATAGGGTTCATTACAAATAGTATGTTCAGCTTCACCTTTACGGTCAAACTCATAGACAACAGGGTGATCAAATGCCTCTGCTATCTGATTAATTGTGTATGGATGGTTAGATCCGAAATGTGCTTCTCTCATTTTCTTTCCAGCAACAACAAGGTTACACACTCCCATCGCGACATCCTCTACATGAGTAAAATCTCTCGACTTCTTTCCTGTTCCAAAGACTCGCAGACTATCGCCTTTAAGGATTTGATTCTTAAATGCTCTGATCACAGTACTGTGTTCTCCATAGTCTGCTTCCCTTGGACCATATACATTATAAAAGAACATGAGGTGAAAGTCAAGGGAATAATGCAAATTATAGAAATGTAATACTTCTTCACACATCGCCTTACCAAACGTGTAAGCATTTGCATATGCGTCGCTGAAATTGACGCTTGAAGACTGAGCAAAGTATAGAGGACATTGGAATCTGGTTGCCCATTCACACACAGCAACTGTCGGACTCACATTGTTCAGAATAGATTCTGCTGGGTGATCAAATGATGCTCTGACACGTGGCGTATTCGCAAGGTGAATGATTGCATCACAGGGTGGTGGTGTCACGTCACACACGTTCTCGAAAATATAGTTGACATTAGAATGGTGAGATACATACTTACCATTTCTTCTATCATCGATTACTGTTATTTGATAATCGCCTTCTGCAAGTAGATCGACTACATGACTCCCGATGAATCCACAACCACCTGTAACTACAATATGCATCATCAGTTCCTTGGCTTATAAAATATGTGTGCGTCAATCTTGGCTGTAATTGTCATGCTCTTATTCCAGTCAGGATCGACATAATCAGCGTGATAAAATAATGCACCATCAGTCACGTCAAACTTAGACTGCATTGCTTGCTCGGCTAGAATATAAATTTGAAGGTATCTAGACATATTCTTGATATCGTCGCTCTTACCATCACAATACCATGAGAATTGACAACGATGTCGATATGGGATATATCTACCAGTCTCCTCAACATAGTAGTGTGGTGATTCGTACACAACCTCACATATACTGCTTGGAAATGCGTTAGACTTTTCACGATTCATTGTAACATGAGCGACCGCCAGCATACCAGCAGTTGATTCGTTTCTTGCTTCGTGGTAGATATTCTGCGCCAAACAGGTAGTTTGGATATCCATCTTTGAACCAAGAAGTTTTGTCGCTTCTTCAGTTGGATTGGAAGAAATTGCTATTAGGATTGCTAATAAAGGATCAAGAAATTTCATAATATATCCTAAAAGATTAGAACTTAACGACTACGCTTGTTCCCAAGAAATCGTCGGTCTTGTTGCCATCGCCATCTGTGTTGTATTCGTAAAATACACCAACACTCAAAGCATCAGACAATGCATAATCTATTCCAAAATCATTTTGTGATTCATAGAACTCACCGTCACTATACTTGTCGCTACCAACGGCAAACTTTGGTTTCAAGTCAATGTAAGCACTCAACTTATCTGTGATTTCATAATCTGCTGCAATAATTGGTTGCAGATTTACAAAGTCATCCTTTGCACCTGACTCATATGTCTTAATTTCAGTTCGAGGTTTTAGATAGAAATTACCGACTAGATCAATTTTCGGTGCGGTCAATCTATAGCGATTCTCTACCGTGCCACCACTATCTGTCCAGCGATACGTGTAACCCCAACCTGAAAGTTTAGTGTCAAGTTGAACCATGTTATAATCAACGCCAGCAGTATATTTACGGAAAGTGATAGATGAGTTTCCTGTTTTAAACTTAATATTGTTTTCGACATAATCTTCAACGGCATGAGCAGGGGAAATAGAAAATGCGACTGCTGCAGCACCAAGGATAAATTTGTTCATTTGGATTAGTTACCTGTTTTTTAGAAGTGAATTAATGGGGACTTCTGTTGCTAGGCGTCCCCTGACCCCGAGAAATTATGCTGCTAGAGCAAAACCCTCATACGCGAAATTATCGTTTGCGTTTACTTTAGTTTCTTACGATTAAGGTTGCTTGCACACCTGTTCTCCACTTACCGAATCATCCCCTGTCGAACCTATTCACCCCCATCAAAAACACACTGTTGCTCAAGGTTGCGACCCTTTATAGACTTACTGACGCTTGCACGTTCTCAGTGTGTTTTTGGTGGAGGTGGCGGGAATCGCACCCGCGTCCAGAGCAACTTTAAGTTTGCTTCATCGAACTCCTTATTTATACATCATAATGTATAATTAGTCAAGAAGTCATTTAGACCTTCTTCAGATTCGCTTATCTTCTCTAAGCAAATCTCTTGTATATCATACACTTCTTCTGGTAAAAAGTCAAGTCTTTTATTAATTAATGCATTGGGAAAATCAGAAAGGGTGTGTTCTGGTCTACCAGATAAAATGTAACTTGGTACACCGAGGATTCTCCCGAGAGAAGAAGCTGAACCATCATAGCTGATCATAAGTTCTGTTTCTTGTAGAATACTTATGGCTTCTTCAATGGGCGTATTGTAATCCACATGCATCACATCATCGAATTGACTGTATAAAGGAAGCCAATTATTATTCGTCGGGTCTTTCCATATCTTGTGATGTGCTTGTTTATAATCTTTGAATTGAACCTTATTGTTCTCGGTTGTAATGAATGTTACATGACCGCCTCCACCAAGCCATCTGTGTGATGGAGCGCAAAGGCGATAATTGTGGAAAGGATGGTTTGGAAGATTGCTATGCTTATATGGTAGATTGTGTGAATAATTAACTTCGAGATATACGTCCTGTGTTTTCATTATATCGAAAATGGTTCGAAGTCTGTATTCTAAATCTTCGCTATCTGGTCGTTCATAGATATCTTTCACACCTTGTTCGTTTTGGGAGCACCAAGAAAGTAATACTTGCTGACCAGTTTTCTCTGCAAGGTTGTTCACATAGGCACATGGTGCAGTCATATCTCCGTATCCTGGACGGGCTTTCCACTCAACGCAAATCAAAATCAGTCCCGAGCATATGGTCTACTTTTGCATCTGGATCGTTGCTCCAAACAAGAACTTCTGGATTATCATATAAGAAGTCGCAAGACTTACAATAGTCTGGATAGTCTCCAGTTCTATGACCTTCACGGAGTTTTTCATACTCCTCACCAAACCAGATATCTTCGAGACTTAACTCGTCTGCATGCCCGAGGACAGACTTGGCTTCATTGGGTTGCCCCATAGTCTGACAACAAGGTGTAACAGCACCACGATGACCATCATTACCACCAGAACGAATCGTAATCTCATTACTGAATGGTCGTCCACAGGTTCTAACGCTCTCTGTTTCTCTACCATATTCAGGATCGTAATTGCCGCTCCAGTTGTGCATCTTCCAGATATAACCAGTGATTCCCATCTTGTTGATAACATTATCCTGATAGAGTTTCACCTCTTCAGCCATCTTATCGTTATCAAGAATCAAGTGATATGTGGATAGTTCGCAATCGCTCCCGACTTCCTCAATGTATTGTTTTGCCTCTTGAATACGACCCATCAGATCTTCAAATGTATGTCCTGATTTATTATACATCCACTTGTTGTATGTGTCGTGGTCATAACCAATGCAGCTGAATCGGATAAACTTAATTCCTGCCATGACACAGTTCTTTAACAGTTCTCCTGTAAGTTTACTGCCATTGGTATAAATGAAGCTGTCAAACCCATAATCAGTACAAAGCTGAACATATTTGTATAGATCTTTCGCCATCGTTGGCTCGCCAGAACCCTCGAGGTTGATGATTGGTTTGCCTTTGAGTTGCTTCAAGATATCTTCAAAAAGATCGAGAGACATCTTTCGAGTCCAGTCTTTACCTCGACCAACGGTCTGTGGACACATATCGCATTTGAAGTTACAACCACCGAATACCTCGATGACTGCTCGACCCATCTCAGGTAATGAATTGGATTTGGTATTTTGCAAGGATTGACTCATCATATAACTCAAAAAATGGCAGAAGCATATAGGCTCGAAGTTTAGATTCGATACTTCCGTCTGTTGTAATATTCATCGGTGCGTTGCCGAGGGGAGATACTGTCTCGCCATTGACGCTTATGTGGTATTTATGTAGAATCTCGAGTAACCTTTCGCAAGGCTCTTTACAGTGCTCGTTATTCTTACCAGATTCGAACAGACAATGCGGTATTACTGTCCCTTTCTCAGCAACCCAGTTGATCATATAATCCGCTTGTAAGATATCCTTCGTCCATTTATCGAACTTATCTTTTTTCACGAATAGTTCTTTAAATGGAATTCGTTTACCGTCAGTGTTGAATGTGAGAAACTCGACTTTATCGTCGTCGGAAGAAAACATCTTCACGACTTTTTGTCGACCGCCTCCTGGATGGATGATCCATCTCTCATTTAATTCTCGTGGAAACCAAAAAAGACCCATTGGGTATTTGTAACCCACAGTGAAATAAACTCGCGTCAACCAAGCAAGTTTTAATGGAATTTCAAAATGTTCTGGAAGGTTATGTGTATCACACCCAATGAGTTTATTAGAATAAAATGATTTTGATTTACAGGCATAATTGATAAACCAATGCTCAAACGAGGTTATTAATCCTTCAACATCGCAATCGAAAGAAACGTCTTTAACTGCAAAGTCTGCAAGACCCCATTTCTCAGATGGATCTTTAAACTTTAGCCAGTCTTCCCATGTAAAATTTGGGAGTGTTCGTAAACTATTCTGAGACATTCTCACTCTCCCAAGTATCTCTTGCAGACAATAACAACTCTACATAGTTGTCTCGTTTCTCAATGAATACTTGGGGATCGTCACCCTCAACAGCAACCATAATTACACTCTGATCAATAGGGATGCCAGTTCTTTCTTCATACATAACAGCATATGCTGCAGCCTGTGCAAAGTAACTGCCAATCCAGTCTTTTCGTTTTGGTTTTGCGGAGGTCTTAAAATCAATGATAGACAGCTTACCTTCATACTCAGCAATGCAATCAACTCGCCCTGCTAGTCGTAAATGGTCGCTGTATAGCGCGATCTCTTGACCGTGGATATTATCTATACGGTCTAAAAGAGGTCTGAAATTCATAAACATCTCCTTATCAAGTAAGGACATATTCGCCATATCAATGTCTTTGTTGTTCAGTATATCCTCGCACAATAGGTGTATCTTTGTGCCTCGAGTAGACGCTTGACGACTTACACGGTTGGCGACTTCTTCACCAACGCGATCCTTCCACTTCTGGATAGAATCTCGAGATAGAACATTAAGGACAGTTGTAACGGAAGGGTATGCCGCACCAGAGTCAGTGAAATAACGTCTACTGCCATCTGGTGCGGTTTTGTCTTGAGCGAAATCAGTGATTTCTTTTACATGATTAAACATCATTTACATTTAAATCCTAGCGTTTCCATTGCTTCCAGTGGGCTAGTATTATTGACCAACTCAACGTACTGCTCAACTGTACAGTTCTTAACTAGGTAATTCATCCACCGCTTCCATGGCTTACGACCATACTTGAAACGAGCGATGAAAGTGCGTTCTGGCATACCGTGCCAGCTTGGGTGACAATTAGGAGATACTTGCTCCATAGTGCGTGAACCTTCAAACGCACCTTGATACATCAAGTACATTCCGTCCCAGCTAAAAAGGTCTTTATCAAATCTAGTCATAATCACTCTCTCTTCTCTATTTTGTACACCTATTATACATCATCAGAGATAAAAGTCAACAACTATTTTTGTCTAAGAGAGAGTTTTTTATAACCTTTTTGACTAAGCGGAATACTGCTCCTCGTACTTCTCCCGAGCAATGATATACTCTTTGACGATCTCGCTTCTGACGATGTCGTCTGGTGTGAATTCAAAGGTCTTGAAGGAGGGCATAAGGTCGGCAATCACCATAAACTTCTTGAGTCCAGAGAGGTCAGACCTCTTTGCATAAAGGTCGGACTGCTTGAAGTCCCCTGCAAAGACTACTTTACTCCGCTGACCGATACGAGTCATGATTGAGTTGAGTTCCATATCATTCATATTCTGGCACTCATCGACAATAATAATAGCATCATCGAGTGTAATACCACGAACAAATGACGTGATCATCCAGTCAATCTTACTTGATTCTTGTAGACGTTCAAATGCCTGTTGCTTGTCTGGGAAGAACTCTTGGCACATGTCGATATATGGGCGCATGTATACTTCTGTCTTCTCCATCTCATTTCCTGGAAGGTGACCGATATCTCGAGATGCAACTGCTGAACGACAAATGACAACCTTATTGAAAGGATTGCCTTTATCTAGAACTTCTTCTAGTGCTTTATATAATGCTATGAAGGTTTTACCTGTTCCAGCGGATCCGTGAAGGAGCATACAGGTGGACGAGGAATATGCCTCGAAGAAAGATTTTTGTGTCGGTGTTAGTGGGTCGAATACATCTAAATCGCTTATTCTTGGTTGGAGCCTATTATTTCCTTTTTTGAAAGATTGCTTGTCATCCTGAATCAATTGTAGACTGGGTTGTTTTTTCGACATTTATAGACCTTGTGGTTAGAGTTGAGGTTGTATTATGATGATGCTCCCTTGATCGAGGGAGTCACGTCTGTCACATTCCTCATTATATAGTTGATGATAGTCTTTGCATCGTGAGATAACAAAAAGCTGTTGTGTGCCGCCTTCATACAGTCTAATGTATAATAGGGATCAGCAGATCTTAATTCTTTTTGGGTGAACGGTTTTTCGCGGTTTCCAAAGATATTGAGGCAGAACAGAACCATTTCTACTTCTTCTTCGGTGTACAGTTTGATGGCGACCCCCAGAGGTGTCGACCTCCGATACTGTTTGGGAAAGTTTATTATCTTAGCACTCATCTTTTTTATTTATTTAAGATACAACCTTCACACCGTATCTTTTTTGAAATAAATCAGCGTCTTTTCGACTATTTACCATCGGATCGCCTTTAATATTCAATGACGTGTTCATCAACATAGGTGTTCCAGTATGTTTTTTGTATTGTGTGAGTAACCTATAAAGACCAGCATGCTGTTCTTTGGTGACAGTTTGTACGCGACTGGTTCCATCTTTATGAACGATGGCAGGGTATTTCTCAGGATCTTTCGCCTTGACGATAAATTGCATGTAAGGACTTTCAAAGTCCTTCTCAACACAAAAATATTTATGAACATCCTCTTGACGAATAACTGGAGCGAATGGTCTGAACTCTTGACGTTGTTTTATTTTATTAACAAGGTCTTGCATTTCCTTGCCTGTTGGGTTAGCAAGAAGACTTCTATTACCGAGTGCCCTTGGACCAAACTCAGCACGACCGTTTGCAACGCCAACAATATTGTTCTCTAATAATTCAGAGAGTGCTTCCTTGACTGGATATCTACCTTTTATTTCTTCTCCGAGGTATGGCGTTTTCCAATTCAACATCTGCCTCTCGCCTGCAGCGATCGCTCCAATAGAACTTCCAGCATCTCCTGGATTTGGCATTACCCAAATATTCTTGAAGAACTTACTGATGTGTCTATTCGCAAGACAATTTAAAGCACAGCCGCCCATAAGAACCAGATTATCTGATTTGGTGAGAGTTTCAGTGAGGCTGAGAAGTTTGATGAATTCTTGTTCGTAAACTCTCTGCGCAGATGCAGCTAAGTCAAAATGATCAGCTTGAGGGAAAGAGTTTCTACAACCTCGGTGGAAGTTAAACCCCGAACTTAACATTGCGCTCATCTCTTCGACATGTCTTGGCTCTCCATACGCTGACATACCCATGAGGATATACTCGTCCTCGTTTGCTTTGAGTTGAACGCGATCCGTTATTGCTGAGTAGAAGAGTCCGAGGGATTGTGGGTAAACCCTTTTGCAAAGTTTTTTCCTGCTAATCTTACCGCTTTCATCAGTTGAATATAATGATATAGAAGTAGTGGTGAACTCACCAATAGCATCAATAACAAGAACGGCAGCTGAATCGAATTTAGAAGTAGCGAACCCAGCCGCTGCATGACTTTCGTGATGGTTTCCATACTTAATTTCTCCTTGTATACCATACTCACTCAGATATTTACGAGGATTCATCCATTTGTTTGGTTGTCCTGCTTTATATTTTCTGAGTGCTTTTTTATATGGGTCTTCGTACCAATGGATGATATCAGGTTGCCCATATGATAATGCTTGCTCTATCATTTCTTGATTGAGGTTTGCATCATTCTTCTTCCTACTGTATCTCTCTGTGTGACTAGCAAAAAGAATTTCATTATCTTTAACTACAGCAAGAGACCCATCATGAGTCCCTGCTGCAACACCCCACTTAATCATAGATGAATGGATCCTTCTCCCGAAGTTCCTTCAAGCGTTTTTTAAATGCGCGTTTTGCTTTCCATTCAGCATATTTTGTTTTAATCCATCCAACCATTTTTCTCAAAATCCTCTTTTATTGTGTTCGACCACAGTTTAAAAATATCCCCATTAGGATGCAATCTATCCCTCGCCCTGTCTTCGTCGTTGGTTATCCACGCAAGAGTTTTACCCGAATCATCTATTTGTTTGGGAACATAATCCAGAAATCTCTTTATATTTAGCTGACGCATGGTGTTTATAATCTGTTTGTTTTGAAACAAATAATTTTCATCTTTGATCCAGAATCTATTATATGCCTGATTCTGTGCCCATGCGCCCTCGTGCTGCACCCCCGTGTTTCCAATTTCAGGGTTAGAAAATTTCACATATCTATCTGGAGTGCTCCATTGAACCACAACCGCATAAGGGTTTACTTCTTTTATTAAGTTTGCTGCGTTATATAACATAAACATATTTGACGACCCAGCAACACCAAGATTAATTACTGGTCTGCTGATTGCCTTCTGGAGATGAGAGGATACTGTCATTGCTTCAGTTACACCAACACCCATTGTGCAAGAATCTCCAATAATGACAACAGAGTTTTCCCAGTCTATTTTATTCCACTCTTTTGTTCGGTATCCATCAGAATTAAGGTCGTATGTTATTCTAACATCATACCATTTCTCTCTCCAAGCACTGCATATTTTAGCGTCTTCCCAATTCTCTGGGTTATCAGTCGCCATCCATTCAGGACTATTAGAATATGTTAAATTATTTCCTCTAAGTAACATAACCTCTCCCAAGTATTTCATCTGCCAACACATCAGAAAGAAACATGTGCCCTGTATGAGAAGGATGACCGCATGGTGTGATCAGACCTTCTGCAAAACCTTCTTTTTTATATCTGTTAAAATACTCAAACCCATATATGGGTTGCAACTGATGTTCTTCTAAACCTGACTCTTGTTCTCTAACAAGAAGTTCCACCATAGTCCGATTACCTCTAGGACGGCAAAATAAATCCCAATCGACAATATCCTTTAGATATTTCTTATCTTCTACAAAAATCCTATCAGAAATAGACTCTTCATCGATTTCTAGATCAAACGCAGAGACAAGCAAAAGTTTTGCATTATTCACTTTACACCAGTTTTGAACTTCAGCAATGTTCAACAAGCAATCAATTGCCTCCTGTTGAACGCTATTTCCACACTCAGCATATCCTTGCCAAAGTTTATTGCCATTCATGTCTGGGAATATTGGTGAGAAATGATTATACGATATGCCCGCATCTTTTACAACAAAATCAAACCTAGACATGCCACTCAAACAAAACACAACAATCTTCTCAGAATCTGTGTCTATATTATTCATGTAAAGTTCTTTTGCAGCAGACCTATTTCCCTTGCCAGTCGAACCAAGGTTTATAGGAGTATAACCTATCTTTTGGGCAACGTGTGTGACCCAACTGTGGAGTTTCTCTTCATCATAAATCCCATCAATCTTGGTATCATGGTGATAAACTCTGTCACCATATTTTGAGTGGAACTCTCTAGAAACTGCACCTTGACCAGCCGTGAAGCTGTCACCAATTCCAATTAAATACTTACTCATCGAAATACTCCTTATAATATTTCTCAAGTTCTACGTGTGCAACGTCAGGGGTTGATGAATTCTCTACGAGCGTATTGAAGTTGTGTTCTAACACAGGGCGCATAGATTCATACCAAGATACTTTATCCTCGATAGAATGAATGTATTTCAGAGTTTCAATGATTGCATCCATCCGCTCTGTGTCGTCAAGAGTATCATACGACTCATCAAAGTAATCCGAGAATGTTTTATACCCTCGCGCCTTTAGTATTTCCAACTCACCCTTTCCTCCGAGAACAATGAATGGGTGATAACAAGCGATTGGTTTGAATACTTTTTCACTCGTGAACGTAGATAATTCTCTATCATAATATTGAGGCTCGCTCACGACAGTAACAAATGATTTGAGAGCATAGTCAGCGTGAATTCTCCCCATGTAGAATTGCCAGTCTTTATCATGCTTTTCTCCAAGAATATAATGATCCCTCGAAGGGAAGCTGCACAAACCCTTGTCTAGAATATCAGCTTCTATCATCTTATCGAAAAACTTTTCGCGATGCAATCTTGGTCTTTTTTGTGGACAATTAAACGTCCAAACTTGATGTATATTCTTGACGCCAGTTCTTTTCTTGAGTGTCTTATATTCTATATTCTCATCCACTGTCGGAACTTTACTGGATTGAAGAATGGTGTTAATATATTCCTCAAACAAAGCATATGGCAAGCACTTAATTCTAGCAAAAACAGATCTATTGTTCGCCCATTCTTCGTATTGAGAATCTACCAACATATTACCCGTGACATAAACAATTGCTTGGGGAGGAATACTCAATCTACGACATTCATCGTGGAAAAACGAAAATAGCCATTCTTCTTGATACCCCTCCAAAGAAAAGTCAATAAGAAACATGGCAGTTCCATCTCTGAGTTTTGCTAGATAATTATCAGAAAGATAATCAAAGATAGATTTACCAGAAAGACCGAATCCTTTCGCCCAGTTATCAATCGCCCCATTCACACCAACAGAAATCAAATAATTATTGTTGTCGTGCATAATCAAATCAGATGGAAGCATCATCCGACACATAGTGTTTATCATTGGGCTTACTTGAAATCTTCCGCGACCATCAAGAATTTCGTCACAATCTATGAAATTTTCCCGAGTAGAAAAATCTTCAAACATAAAATTCATACTACATCAACCTATCTTTCCACGTGGTGGGAGTCTTGTCGTTCACTATTTCTAATTTATAAGCATAATCAAATGCCTTTGGTCCAACCTCTACAATATAGTCGACAGTCTTCTTGACTGCTTCTGGTAACAAGGTTGATGTCTTATAATCTAACAGCCTTCTTGCCTTTGCACTACTACAGAGAGCAAACTTAACTTCTTGTGGTCTTTTATCTTTGTATATGTGTTCGCCTTGAAACTTACATTTATCGGCAACGAGATCTGCCAACTCATTAATCGTAACAGCCCCTTCATCTGGACCAATGTTAATCACTTCATTCACAACATCATCATCGAGTGCCATCTTTGTCAGGCAAGAGACGCAATCAGCCACGTATGAGAAACATCGTTTCTGCTCGCCATCTCCATAAATGATCGCAGGTTTACCCTGTAGATTTCTATTTGCCATAATACTCACAACATTGCGGTATGGGTCATCAAACCTCTGACGCTCACCGATAATGTTATGGGGGACTGCTATATTATATTCCATTCCATGGACATCTGCGAGGCACTTCAACGTATCTTCTGCAGCAACCTTCGCGATACCATAAGGATCGACTGGCATCGGTTTCATATCTTCTTTGAATGGATTCAATGTTCCAGATTGTTTACCATATCGAGCCATACTACTACAGAACACAAACCGCTTCACGTTGTTTGCAATACTTGCGCTGATCACTGAAACACTTGCTTCATAGATGTTTCGAGTAATAAACGATGGGCTGAAAACAGAGAATCCCTCGTGCGCAGTTGCAGCACAATGAACAACAATATCAATACCTTCGTGTGACATCATGTCACTCATTAAGATCTGATCTCGGCAGTCAGCCTGATAAAATTTTACGTCGCGGTGTAGATTACAGCGGAATCCACCAATAAGATTATCCACCCCGACCACATCGTGACCAAGATGAATAAATTTATCAGCTAGATGACTCCCCAGAAATCCTGCGACACCTGTTATAAAAATCTTCATATTCGGGGAATGTCTCCAAGAAATTTGTTTTACGTCTTCGATCGTGCTCGTTAAACCAATTGTAGAAATCTTTTCGTCCTTCGTTCAATTTTTCTTCACCATAATCACTGGTAGCCATATAATCGTGGACTCGTCTGAACTTCTCAAACTCAATCGTCTGGAACATAGTCGGGTCTGCATCATCAACATTTTCTTCAATGAAGTCGAGGCACTCTTTCATATAAGGCATGAATTCATCTTTCGGTAGAATGTTCATATCATAATGTAAAGGTTCTTTGAGGTATGGTGTGTCGAATCTGATTGTTCTCATTGACGTGCTGTCTGGAACGATAATTCCTTCGTATTGTTTACGCCACTCTAGAATCTTAACCAATAAAGATTTGAACGTGGAAACAGTCAATGCATTAAATGTAATCATAAGATTGATTGGCGTCTTCGCTGTGTTGGCATAATAATGGAAGTTCCTCTCCCATAGATCCAGCTTCAATCCTGTTCTTATATACTCCGCTCTTTCATTCCAACAGTCAATACTCGTGTACAACGCAAAACTCTTAACAGCATTTTTCTCTCTGATCAGGTTAACATTTGCAGCAAGATTATCAACAAACTTCTCTTTCACGCCCAGATTTGTATTTATGTTTAACTCGAGATGTGGTTGCGGGTTTCGGTGCAATTCCTCGAATAATCTCCACGTAGACTTATGCATCAATGGCTCACCACCAGTCAACCGCAGAATACTCAGAGTCTTGACAACTTCTGGATACCACTTCCACCATGCTTCAACATATGGGTTTTCGTGTTCTTCATATGCTTTAAACCAATCAATATCGAGTCTATGGTTCTTCACCATATCATATGGTCCAAATTTCTTAATCTCTGACATAAATCGAGAGGAAGAATTAGGATGACAATATCCGCATTTAAAGTTACATTCATTGCTGAATGCTAATTCGATGTAATCTGGGTTAACATCAAACTTCCAGTCTGACGCGATGATGTCATTGAGTCTTTCTGGTCTATACAGAGATGCAGATCTGATCACGCGGTCAGAGATATAATCCTCGCCCATATCCTCGACATTCCAACAATAATTACACCCAACACACTTCTCTCCATCGAGCATCTGCTTGCGTTCTTCTTTCTTATGGGGTGTGTTGTGTAACTGACTTGGATTCTCGGCTAGACCTTCTAATGGAATCTTATGTGGAGCAGGGTGATAACATGAGTGAGTCATGCCAGTCTGTAGATAGATGGTTGTGTGATACCATTTAGCAAAACAAAATGTCGGGCTGACCATATCGTCCATTGCATCTCTCAGCAATAGTGCTTTATCTAAATCGCTCATATAACCTGCTCCCACTCAAAGTTTATAATGTTATCCCTGACCCACAACTTTGGATTATCATTTCTCCAACCAACAGCATCAATCAGTTCTGTTTTTCTTTCTTTAGAATACTTTGGATGAATAACAGTTTCGTCGTCTGGATATACTGTTATACCAATATCAGACTCTACCCATTTCCTAGCACCTCTTGTTGCCTTTATTATAACTGGAATTGTAATGGGAGTCAAGTACAAATTTAATCTGTCAACGAAAATTCTATCTCCAAAGTGCCAATTGACAAATTCTTCATCATAACCACCAGACTTCCACCAAGATTCTGTCCTCACACAATAATCGTTGTGTGTTATCTGTCGGTTCCCCAATAGCGTGTTGAAATACTCGTTTGGATATGCCGACCTAACATACCTATCCATAACAGGGGCAAATCGACCAATACCATCTCTGTCGATATCAGTCATATATGCCCACTCAGTTTCAACATGCTTCATTGCAAGGTTTCTTGCTCCATGAGAGTTGAATCCGATATCATCCTTGACTCTAAACAACCGTATATTCTTGTCGGGATATTGCCTGACGATTGCTTCTGCTGGTTGCCTCGGTGAACCATCGTCAACAACTATGAGTTCTGAAAAATACTTTTCATTGAACTGATTCTCGATATAGTCTCTGAGTCTATATGGATCCTCGAAGTATGTTGTAATAAGTGTGATCATTTTATACCAACGGTCATAAAGCGTGTGAATTGTTTACCATCTGGTCCATCGCATTTGAATTCAAACTCATTCAGACTGCCTTCGCAATGGTTCATTCTCTTGAAATCTTCCATGTCGACCGAACATCTGATATGCTCTGGATCTTCAAAGAAGTCATTTCCTTGGAGTAAATAGAATGTTCCTGATGGAATTTTATCCCACCACCCATCATATGTGTCTTGATTGACATGCTCAGTGATGGTGTTTATAATGGTGTTGGGTGGAATGTTCCACGAATACTCCCAATCAGCCATGTCAGCAGTGAATGGCAAGATGTGTTTTGAGTCTGGATATAAGTCGCTGATAACCCAATCACAAACGGGATCTATATCAATCGACAAGATAAAATTTGCAATGAGGTTGTCCGAGTCTTCAATTAATTTTGCAAGGAGACCATACCATCCACCAAAAATGTAAACATTTCCTAACATCTCCCGATCTTCTAATAGAGAGATTATGTTTTGTTTGCTTGTTAGCTGGCTCTCCCAAAAACAGTCCATAAACCGTTCAGCGAGATCAGGGTGGAAGCGGATGAACTTCATCCAGCGGGAAAGGGTTTCAGGTTTTATTTCCAAAGTGGGTCTCATAATCATTTATAAGTTATTTATGCTTGGAAAATAGCAGTAGATTATAAATAGGATGATACTATATTGTGCGTCAAAAGTCAAGCATTATGGTGTCAAAAAGAGAGAGATAAAATGACTGAAGTATTTAACCTCATAAGTGAGTTGGGGTTCCCAATCGCGTCTGCGATTATTGGTGGCTTCTTCATGTTCCTTACGCTCAAATATATTATGTCTGGTGTTATTGACCAAGTGAAGAGTATGCACGGAATCGTGAGTGCCCTTGATAATCGCATCAAAACGATGAACCATGATATAATTCGTCTTGATACAACAATGTGTGTCGTACTGGGGATAAGACCCGACTTGAATCGTATATCGAGAGCAGACGGTAAGACGGATGCGCGGAGAGACTAAACTATGATCGACCCAGTATCAGCAGTAATGACAGCAACGGCTGCATTCAATGGAATAAAGAGAATAGTAGAAGCGGGACAAAACGTAGAACAAACATTCGCACAGATCGGCAAGTGGTATGGTGCGGTGTCAGACTTCAACGAAGCAAAGAGACAAATGGAAAATCCCCCGCTGTTTAAAAAATTGGTTGCGACCATGTCTGTTGAAGAAGAGGCAATTAATGTCTATATTCAAGAGAAGAAAATAAAAGAGCAGGAATCTCAGTTGAGAGAATTATTGCTCTATGCATATGGTCCAGCTGCATATACAGAACTAACTCAATTGAGAAGAAAGATAAAAGAAGACCGAGAAAGAACAATCTACGCACAAGAAAGAAAACGTAGAGCATTTGCATGGAACAGCATAGGTTGGTTGTCGGTTTCTCTTATGGGATACGGGTTATATTTGATGGTAGCAGCAATGATTTCGATGGCTCCCTAAATGGATATAGTTTCAGCCATACAGGATTTCGGATTCCCTATAGTTGCTGCTGTCGGCATGTTGTATATGATATACTATGTTTGGAGAACGATAACAGAAAAGATAGAGTCAACTTTAAGCGATGCACAAGCAACCCTTATTGGGTTGATTGATAGAGTTAGGATGTTGGATAATGACATCATAAGATTGCAACAGAAACTTGACACAGCAATCGAAGTCAAAGGATTGAAAGATGAAGACAACAAGAAAAAAAAGTGAACAGAGAGCGTGGCGAATGATGCGAAAATCAGTGGGAGTCCGAGTTTGGGCATTGAGTGATTTGATTCAAGCATTTTGCCTTGGTGTTGCATCTGTGTTGATGCTCCTTGTGATGACTCAGCTTGTATATGGTGCACCAATAGAGCATAAATTTAAGTCGCCATCATTTAGCGGTATAAATCAAAGTTCTCACTATCTGACAATTGAGAATCAAGAGACAAGTCGTAAAGATGCGCTGAAGCAAGAACTTGAAGACTTACAAAAACAACTAGAGCGGGATGCAGAGAATACAACACTCGCAAAGTTTATACGAAATGTAGAGAGTCGGATTTACTCTACACTTTCCAGACAACTGGTCGAGGGTATGTTTGGTGAGAATCCGAGTAATGAAGGATCCTTCGATATTGAAGGAACAGGGATAACATACGTCAAAGATGGCGATAATGTGGAGTTGACCATAACAGATGAGAACGGTAAAGTTACTGTCATCACTATTCCTATTGGGGATTTTGGGATCTAGTATATCTGGATGTACCACGGTTGGCAGCAACTGGGAGATTCCTACAGAGAAAGAAGCAACTGTTCAAGTAACATTACTCGAGCAGAAACTGATAGATGTACCACCCCCAATAAGAAGACCCTCTGTAGCTTTGTATAGTTTCACAGATCAGACGGGACAGAAAAAACAAAATGCGAATGGTGGAACATCATTCAGCACTGCGGTTACTCAGGCTCCAGATGTATATCTGATCAGAGCACTGAAGAGAGCGGCTGGCGGTAAGTTCTTCCAAGTCATTGATCGTTCTATTTTAGATGACCTCACCAAAGAGAGGCAACTGATCAGGCAGACAAGACAGAGTTATAATGGAGAAGGTGCAAAGAAATTACCCGCACTTACATTTGCAGGAATGCTTGTAACGGGTGGTATAGTTGGTTATGACCACGCTATGGATTCTGGTGGTGCTGGTGCAAGATATCTCGGTATCGGAACTAGCAGAGAATTTAGTCGAGACACAGTGACTATCAATATACGTTTGGTGAGTGTCGCGACAGGGGAGGTATTACTCGAGGTAATATCAAGCAAAACAATACTATCGACTGCTTATGGTGGAGATGTATTTAAATTTATAGAGAAAGGCACTGAACTTGTCGAAATAGAGTCTGGTGTCGCTTCAAATGAGAGCGTATCTATTGCCACGCAAAGAGCAATTGAAACAGGTGTTCTGGAAGTCATCGAAAGAGGAAACTCTCTCGGATTCTGGACATACAACGGGAGTAACAAATGAACACGTTACAAAAAAGACTATTTGTGATGCTGTTCCTAGTAAACGCAGGGACATCGCCTTTGTTGGCTGATAATGCGATCTACATTGATCAAATTGGATCAGGTGTAGATATTGATATTACTCAAGACGGTAGTGGTAACAAAGTTGGCGGGAGTGCCGACGATGACACTAAAATGATAGTGAGTGGTGATAACATCACCATGAGCATCGATGCGGTCGGGTCAAGTAATTCCATCATCGGTAACATAGTTGGAGAAGGTAGCACAATCGACTTTGATATAGTCGGTAGCACCAACTCAATTGACTTTAATATTGACCCAACAAATACATATGGAGCCACTGATGGCGATTACAAGCTGAGTATAACTGGCGGTGACAACGACCTTGACTTAAACATCGGTACAGAAGATGCTGCAAGTAATGGTACATTTGATTGGATTGTTGATGGCGACTTCAACACCGCAACAATCAACATTGATGTGGGCAGCTTCAATAACACTGTTGATTGGGTTGGTGATAACAACACAATCACGTATGACGCAGATGGTTATGATGGACACACGTTGAATGTGTTGGGTGATGGTAATTACTGGAACCTGACAGTCGATCAACAATCAACTCTGCAAGTAGATGAATTGGAGATAGAACTTGATGGTGATGGTACATCTAATACGCCTGCAACGATTTGCATTAGCCAGTCTGATTCTGGTACTGCCACAGGTTGCCAATAGTAGTGATGTTGGGTTGGTCGACCGAGCAGTTGGTTGGCGTCAAATTGTTAGAGCAGAAAAAGAATTAGAACCAGCAAAAGGTTCTGATGTTATATCAAAAGACGATCTCCGCACAGGGGACGGTCGTATGCAAGTGAAGTTTGTAGATGAAAGCAAACTTCGCATGACTGAACACACACGCATTGTTATAGACAATGTAGTGTTTGATGATGACCCATCTAAGTCAGATCTGGCTATGACCTTTGCCCAAGGGACTGCTCGTTTTATCACAGGTTCCTTGGGTACAATCGAAAAGGAAAATATCAGACTCAGAACCCCAACTGCATCTATAGGTATTCGCGGAACAGACTTTACAGTGACTGTCGATGAGTTCGGTCGGACTCTGGTCATCCTCCTTCCAGATATGAACGGAATATCATCGGGAGAGATTATTGTTGCAACGATGACAGGGGAAGTCAGACTCAATAAGCCGTTTGAATCTACAACAACCTCTGTTGGAGAACTACCACCAACAAACCCAGCAATTTTAGACCTCTCCCTTGATATGCTAAACAATATAATGATTATCAATCCACCCAAAGAAAGAATGTCTGTTGATGAATTTTATAGTACAACAGAAGCAGATAAAAACATAAACCCGCTCGACATTGACTTCTTAGACGAAGCACTCCTAGAAGACGAAGAACTCGAAAGGGATTATCTTGAATACACTGAACTCGATATAAACTTCCTTGACGTTGATCTACTAGAGAATCTTCTGGACTCATACTCAGATTTAGATGCTGAACTACTCAGAGAAGAACAACAAACAGGAGACGTTGACATAGAAGGTACATCCGAGGGTTTCGATACTGTCACACAGGTTGTAACAATAGTCGACGGTGAGAAGGTAAATGTTAGGAGAGAAGTTTCGTCTACTGTAAACATATCTGTAGATTCTAGCGCGGAAACAGAAATAGTCATCGAGCAAGACGGTAAGATGTTAGATCCAATCGTCATAAACGGAACAACCAACACAATAAATATAACACAATGAAGATGTGGCATGTCATAATCACTGTCGCGGTGTTAGTCGCGGTCAGACTCGTAGATCCTTTTCTGTTAGAAAGCTCTCGGTTGAGCTATTTCGATTTCTTGCAGCGAGGACAGGATGTCATCACATCAGAACAAATTGTCCTAGTTGATATTGATGAACAGACTCTCGAGAAGTTTGGACAATACCCGATCCCAAGAAGCACGATGGCTGATGAGGTTTATAAACTCGGCAACTCTATCATCGCATTCAACATATTGTTCTCAGAACCAGACCGTTTGGGTGGAGACGATGACTTTGGTGATGTATTGTTTGAGAAAAATGCTCTAGTAGCCATCGCTCCTTCACAAAAGACCAACACCGATTATCGCCCGAAAGGAACTGGATACGCGACATTCGGCGATCGTGGGGCAGAGGAGATACGCCCAGAACTATCGGGGATGCTATTTGCCCGACCAGAGATTATGGACGCTGTGGTGGGTTATGGAACAATCTCATCAACACCAGACGCTGATGGAATCACGCGAAGGATACCTCTCCTCGAGAACTTTGAGGGTAAACTATATCCTGCACTCGCGCTCGATATACTTAGAGTTGCAGCTGGAGACGTGTCATATCAAATCAAAACTGACGATCTCGGAATAAGGTTTGTTCGCGTTCCAAAGTTTGATGTGATCAAAACAGATGACATGGGTAACGTGAATATTGCCTTCTGGAACGAGTTTCCAAGAACGTCATTCACAAACATATACAACATACCTGAAGGAAGTATCGCGATCGTCGGTGCAACCTTCGAAGGATCCAGTCTAATCTCCACCCCAGTCGGTGCAATGTACCCACATGACGTGCAAGCCAACCTTTTGAAGACTATGATTGATGGGGTAACGATTTCTCGACTCCCAGAGTTTAAAATTTATGAAATCGCGCTGACTATCATCGGGTCTTTGCTTGTAATCTTCATGCTGAGTAAGATTTCAATCCTGATCAGCGGTGTTGGCTTCGGCATTTTAGTATTTTTTGCAGTTTTTGGCGCAAATTATGCCTTTGAGACGCATTTTTTACTGTTCGACCCGATTTTTGGCGTGTTGACGCTGATTTTAGTGTTTGCACACGGCAGTTTTGTTCAGTTTTACACAAACTTCAAGCAAAAGCAGATGATCAAGGGTCAGTTCGGTACATATTTGTCACCAGATATGGTTGAGATGCTTGCAAACGACCCATCACTGATGAAACTGGGTGGCGAGCGTAAAGAAATGACCTTCTTGTTCATGGATATCTGCGGATTCACCCCGATATCTGAGCATTACAAGAACAATAACGATCCTGAAGGTTTGGTCGCATTAATTAATGACTATTTAAACCAAATGACCAATATAATTTTGGAAAATGGCGGCACGATCGATAAATACATGGGTGATTGTATCATGGCATTCTGGAATGCTCCACTACCGTGTGAGAACCATGCCGAGATGGCAGTCAAATCCGCTATCCAAATAGAGAAAAAAACAGATGAACTTAGAAGACGATATTGCGAGCAGGGTCTACCCCCCATCAATGTTGGTACTGGTGTCAATACAGGTGATTGCATTGTTGGGAATATGGGCAGTGAGTCACGTTTCGACTATTCTGTCATTGGAGACGCAGTTAACCTCGCAGCCAGACTCGAAGCAACAGCTGCAAGAGGAGACTATCTTGAATACAAGACCATCTACTCAAGTAACACAATGGAGCAACTTACAACTATCAAATCGAGATCGATAGGTAAGATTAAGGTTAAAGGTAAAGACGAAGAAATTGATATCTACACACCTGAGTATAAATAAGATATGTCTGCACAAAAAGGTTTTATATACGAAAACAATCTCTACACCGTACTCAAGGCGTGTGGTATTGCTGGCGGCAACCCACCAGCTGGGGCTGAGAGCAACAGACCAGACCTAGAAATCAAACTCGTGAAGGATCGAGACACACAGACTCAAGGTGCTGAACTCAAACTCGCCCCGACCGCTGGTGGTAGTTTGGTTATGAAATACAATGACGGTAAGTGGATGTTCGATCCAAAAGCTGGTAAAGATAAAGAGAAAGCATTTATGATGGAGGTTGCAAAGAAAGCAAACCTCCTTAGAGAAATGAATACCAGCGGAACATACGGAACAAACTGGAGAGGTAAGACACCATTCCTCCAGAACGACCAACTTGGTCGAAAGGTTTTAGTTGAAGGTGTGAAGAACAAGCGCGAGGCATATGAGAAAGACATAAAGCAGTTCGGTGGAAAGAATGAAGTGAAGATTCCTGTCCCTGCTAAAGTTATGTGCGATTACTATAATCTGAAAGACACGCACTACTTGAATGTTGCCTCACACGGTTTCTTCCTGATGAATACAAAAGATCCTCTTAATCTCAACAAGGGAATCAAAGGTGATCGTGTTCCCGACTTTGCAAGAAGCGCAAAGCTGCAGATCCGAATCAGATGTCAATATAAGGGTAGTGGAGACTACCAGTTCGTGATGACCTTAGAATTTGGTGGAGTAAAGTTCTCACCATATAACATTGGTCCAATTTTAAGTAAGACAAACGTACAAATCGACAAACGAGCATTGTTCACTGATCAGAACAAGCCGCTCCTAGATCAATTTGGTTATAAAGAAAAGTAATCTTATTTGCGGGTGAACTTCTGTTTCTCTCGCTTCATCCTAGCAAGTAACATCTTCCGCTGAGAATACCATTGATTCTTAGAACCATACTCGCACCGTAACCACAAGATTTTTCGATGAACTAGGAATGTTGGTAGGTAAAATGCATTGCCCCAATGAAAGGCAATGTAGGGAACTCGGTGTGAACGATATCCACTAATGAGTCCAAATGAAATGAATGGCAACTTAATGCCTCTGAATCTCGAAACACGATAGAAAGAGTTTACATACCACCCTTGCTCTATCCAATTTTTGCGCACAATGTGACATGGGTGAAACTCGTTGAAGTCCCCTCCCTTGGGATAATGTGTGCTTTTGAAGTAATAATGTTTCTCCATAGAAGTTGGGGAGCCGAAGCTCCCCTTCCCCAAATTACTGCGCTAGAGCAGCATAACCAGCAGCGATAACTGCTTTGGTTGGTTGACCCAAACGATAGAAGTCAGACTTCGCACGTCCGCGTGAACCTTTGCGACCTTCGTTCAGATGGATCGCGTATCCCTTACGACGAAGCGCATATACCACATTATGTGGGTTAGCAACACCGAAACGTGAAGAGATTTGTGAAGCGGTAAGAGTATCACCGTTCATGAATGTCGCTAGAGCGCGATCTTGTGCAGTTGTATTGTTCATAGTTTTCTCCATAATAAAAGTTTACAACAGTTTAGGTTTTAACGTCTTCCGACGATCAGCCACCTCGGCTAATTCAGTATGGTTCTTGTTCTTCTGCTTCCTCGATCTCTATCTCATTCCAGAGAAAGAGTTCCATATCATCAGATTCGAACCCAAATTCTTCAAGGATGGAACTTGTGAAGTCATCACCCTCTTCATATTTCTCTTTGATGGCTTCTTCATTTTCATGCTCTCCGTAGAACTCAAGATCCTCGGAGACACCATCCCAACAATCACCCAGTTCCCATTCTTCAAAGCAAGGCTCGAATGACTCACCATCTGTCTGTTCAAGAGCATCCTTTAACTCCTGAACCTCATCTTCGGTTTGCGGTGTAACAAACATAGAACCACCGCGCCATAGAGTGCGCACTCCAATAAACTTATTAGTTTCAAAGTTTCGAAATGATTCTAACTCCTCGAAAGACTTCTTCCACTTCGGTGATACTTGATATCGTGTTCCAATTTTAATATCCACTTAAATACTCCAATAGTCCAATAGCCAAAATTACGCTGATAACAGCATTCAAAATAATAAGCGCACGATCGTGCCAAGCGATGGCAACATATGTCCACCCGATGGTTCCAACAATACTGAAGATTAAATCCATCAAGTGAAATCCTGCTGACCGACAAATCACCGCACTGATGATCATCGTGGTAGCAAACCATTTAACATACCAATCTAATGTATGTTTAGGAGTAGCAGACTTGAATATTCTGTTGGAGTTTTCTAACTCTTCTTTGGTTACACTAGGGTCTACTTTAGACATTGAACAGTGCCTCTTTCATAATCTCTTCTTCACGAGCATAAGCATCCCTTTCCCAAGGTTGCTCATCGTATGGTGTATTGGTAAAGGTTTCGCCATCCCAGATGACGACATTGACTAGAGTCTGAGAGTCACCAGACTGCAACAGTTGCAATCCGACATCTTCTAAACGACCAGTAATAATCTGTTGAGCGTGAATCATTTCGTGAGCAATGTGCCGCATAATATCTTCCGAGGGAAGTGGGTCGCCCTGAACGTGAGTGGCGATCTCGATCTCGATCTCGTCAGTGTCACCCCAACAAAACCCACCAGCATCATTATCACACTTCTTCTTGAATTCAACAGTAACTTCGGTGAGGGAATCTTGTATGCCCAGAACAGACCCACAAGCGTGGATATAATCGGAATAATTCGTTTCGTCGGTGGTATAAATCATAACAAGTCCTCTCTCAAACTACATAACCATTATACTACAACAGAGCATAAAGTCAAGCACTAATTACAAATAAATCCAATTAATTTGTGGGTACATATCAATGACTTTCATGCGTTGTTCTTCCCACTCGGCTAATCTATACCCATCATCGTCCATAAGGTGCTGGTTGTGTAGGTGAACAAAGTCTCCCATGCCTGCGAGATATATCGTCTTGAATCCTTTCTCGGCAGCATCCCACATCGCCATAGTACCTGACGCCATAGGGAATGGAAGACTCTCGAACGACACATTAGATACCTCGTCTTTTACATCGAGATAAGTATACATGCACTGTTCGCCTTCACCGCTGATCACACAACCATTGTTCGTATACTCATTCACATCTGGGTTTGCATAAGCATCCAACCCTAGCATGCTCACAGCTATCTCGCTGGGAACGAGTTTCCAATCGAGGAACAAGCAGTTTCCCTTATAGTTCCGATAGATGCCATGTTGTGCTAGAGGGTCAGTCGAAACAATCCACTCAAATGGGAGACTCTCCTTATATGCTAGATTACACCCATATATAGATGATCTTCCAATGAATACAGACAAGTCTAGATGTTCTCTAGATGCCCCATTTCCTAAAATTAAAGCTGAATCAAACATATAATATCCTAATCCTTATAAATATAATTATACACTGGAGACCCCATCAATGCCAAGTTACATACAAAAAAGAACGCCACTCACTGCAGTCACTGCAGACCATACTATGGTCATATCAGGAGAGGTTACATCAGAAGAAGCATGGGAATCAATCAAACTCAAGTTCCCAACATTCAGTGGTGCACTACACTCCGAAGCACATGTCAAGTATTCACAAGAATTCCTTCACACGATCGGTATAAACAATCAACGCATAGACAACGACGAAGCAGAGATCTTTAACAAAGTTGCAGAGATTGGTATCTGGTTATATATTGAAAACTGCATTCACGACGAAGTTACTCGGATAGTTTCTTGGGACATCGTTGAGTATTTCAGAGATCAAACTGCTTTAACTACTGCTGAAACTTGGTTGAAATCATCAAACGTGTTCAACAATCACGAAGGAAGAGCAAACCCCTCGATATACACTAATGTAGATTTCCACAGACCATACAGAGAGCCAGAAGGCTAACTTAATATCTGGCTCATACTCTCCTGCTTGAGCTCAAGCAGGTTGTAGTGTAACCCTGATCAGCACAGAAGTAATCTATCCATTGAACTGCAGCATCGAAGTCTGGGTCTTCTAATTCTTCACCAGTCTCTCTCTGTGCTGTGTTCAAGATATCATATACATCGACATCTTCTGCCATGTCCAGTTGCAGAACTACAGTCTCTGCAAATCCACATACTCTATCAAATCGATTGTTCATAAAAACCTCAACTATTGTAAATACCAAATGTAAGAATTGCTTCTCCATACTTATGTAGGGAGGATTGAAAGTCCTCATCGCGCATATAATATGATGTGACTACCTCTTCTGTTGAGTTACCAGTCTGGCTGTCAATCACATAATGCTCGATGAACCACTTAAAATGATTCTTGGGGTCTGGGAACGGTTTCATATCAGACGCTCACCGTGTGTCGTTATTTCGGTCATAGAAAGAGAAGCACCCAAACGAGGATCTTTATTCTTGCTACCATTTTGCATCCGCTCATATGCTCGCTTCAGCTTCGGTGTCAGGAGTTTCAATACATCCTCACCAGACAACTTCCACAACTCGACCACTTTACCACCCTCATACCGAGCATGATAATGATTCTTGTATTTCGCGATCTTCTTGTTGCGCAGATAACTTAACTGTTTGCGCCAAGTCGGTTGAACCGAGATCGCGTTGTATGTCGCGTTGATACGAGGAGCAATGGTAGACTTGTATTCACAGCCACCGTCTTCATCGTAACCATCCGCTCCAGAAAGAGTATCACTTACCTTGTGACCCAGTAAACCAGCCATATGAATCTCCTTGGAACGAGCATAGGAGAAGGGATCGCCCCAACCATTCTCTTCACAAAGGTCAAACATCTCTTCATACAGCTTACGGAATTTTGCTTCATTAGTCATATCTATTTCCTCTCTCAGAATATACAACCATTGTACTACATCGAGCACAAAAGTCAAGCGTTAAATGATGCCTTCATCAAATACTCTCTGGGCATACATCTCTTGAAGTTTGAATGCCTCTTTCTCCCATGGCATCCTCTCATATGCAGTACCATAACCATAGACGGTCTGTTTCCAGCGTATCTTTCGAGCACATGCCTTGCGATCAAAGAAGTCCACCATCTCTTTCTTAACAAACTGCTTCACGTGAATCAACTCGTGACAGATTGTCTTAACGAACTCCTGCATCTTCAGTCGACTGTCCACCTTCACAACAAACAGACGATCTTCTAACTCATTACAAGAACCATCTAAGCCATCCAGCTTCTCTAGTTGTAACATCACATCGACCTTTCGATATTCGGGTAGAGTCTGTTTCAACATAAAAGAAGCGACAGCAGAAGCCATCTCGCGTTGCCATGCCTTACCACCAGTAACAGATACCATCATGCTTCTATCCTTCTTTTGAATAATTGAGATACTTTCCGATTCCAGACATCACCATTATGAGAACCATCTCTGCTGGTGAAATCAAACTCGGGAAGATCGCTCTGTCGGAGTAGAATAAGTTCTTTCTCTCTACACGCTTCTTCTATCTGAGCAACACATTCCTGTTCGATCTCTTGATTCTTTTCATCGTCAAAGAGATCCAGATGAGGATACTCTTTAAGTAGAAGCTGGATTCTTTCCCAGTGATTCTCTTCCAAATGTCCTGTGATGACATCTCTGTACATGAGAGTAGCAAGCTGCTTTAGATTCCAGTTCTGAATGTGCGTGTACGTCTCTGTCTGAGGATTGTAGATCTCTCGTCTGGCACTCTCGGGGAGAATGATGAAGACTGTCTTGGCAGGTAGAATTGGAATCCACGCTTTCACCAGTCTCGCCACGGTTTGTGGACTGCAACCAGATACACCAAAGTTTGCTGCATTGAGTAGAAATGGCCAAGTCAAATGATTCTCCAACTCATAGCCAAATGTATGTGAGCAACCGAACGCAACTCGTTCAGCTTTTGCGTGGAGAATCTCTCCCTCTCGAAATCCATAGCTGTCACAGTTATAGATTATGTGACGATCTGTATTCTCTTGCAACTGCAGCATTGCCGAGACCATCGAATTTAATGTCCTCAAACACACATCCGTGTTCTGCATATAACCATGGGCATACCGCTCCATCATCGTCCAATATCCTTAATGCTAGACTTGCCAATTACCTGATACGCACCCTTATTATACGCAGGAGCAACGGTAAAGTTCTTACTCTCCTCCACTTTCCACGAAGTGTCTGCACTCGCAGAACTGCCGATGCCCATTCCCCCAGAGGGATACTTAGAGCGATGCGACTCCGCTTCAGCACGACGAGCGATCTCGTCCTCCGACAATCGCATCGGTTTAAACTCTTTCTTGCTCGCACGAACAGCAGGAG
>Ga0209092_10000545_pt1 | contig 37335 bp, 22 predicted proteins | sample FraStrMetagenome_FD_187446 | JGI IMG/M metagenome (GOLD analysis project Ga0209092, IMG submission 187446) | Marine eukaryotic phytoplankton communities from Arctic Ocean - Fram Strait ARC3M Metagenome (SPAdes) (version 2) | ecosystem: Environmental > Aquatic > Marine > Oceanic | place: Fram...
CATATGCTACCCCTTTACGTTTACGTGAAGTCTACCACACATTCTAAGTCACAGAGCGTGAAACTATAGGATCCGTCCCCGTACGAAGCTATTTAGACACTTAAAATAATATCATGCTACAACAACAACATACGACATGTACTCCAACACTTTTTCCTCTTTTTCCTTTCTTTTTTACGTCAGCCGCAAACATGGAATTTTCACCAGAAAAGTCAAGAAACTCAGGAAAAATAAGAAAAATAAGAAAAGGAGGAAAATTGAAGCTCAAAAATAAAAAAAAATGTGGGACAATCTAGAAGAAGTCCCTTTCATACCCAAACCGATACTTGTAGCTTCCACCTCTAATTCAGAATTATTGTCTACTTTCAACCTTCCCTTCTATAGCAATGTTGATACAAACACCAAATTTTGTGCAACCAAGAATGATGGTGGAATTATGGCAAAGTCTCCCTTGGAAATCATCATGGATGATCTAAAAGATTTGGATCCGGTAGGTATAAAGAAATGCGCGATGCGTCTTAGAGAGCTTCTCCAGACTGATTATGAGGTTCCTATGAGAAAAAAGAGCTTAACAGATGATGAAGAAAATGCTCAGGATGACAGAGACACTGAGGCAAGTACACAGAGAATTATCCTAAAGATTCTTCCTGAAGAAGAGAAACACCATCCAATGGGAAAAGAAGGATACAGAATTATCATAGCGAAACATTGTACTACTTTGCTAGCTTTGACAGCTTGTGGATTGTTTTATTCCATACAAACGTTTCGTCAAATTCTTCCACCAACATGGACAGATTATCTTTCATATAATGATGATGACTACCTTTTAATTCGAAACAAATTTGATCATTTTGCAATTCCAACAGGGACTATTTATGATCGTCCAGAATTTGCTTTTCGGAGTACGATGCTGGATGTTGTTCGTCATTTTTTCTCATTGGAAACCCTTAAACGACATATACGTAATATGTCCATGTTCAAGATTAATCATTTACATCTCCATTTATCTGATGATCAGGGTTGGAGAATCCAAATAAAATCCTGGCCTAACTTGACACTAATTGGAAGTCTGTCAGAAGTAGGTGGTCTACATCAAGAAGGGCAAGATCCATGGTTTTACTCACAAGAACAATATCGAGAAATTATTGAATTTGCTCAAGATCATTATATTACCATTATTCCAGAAATTGAAATGCCCGGTCATACAAATGCAGCCTTAGCTTCTTATGCAGATTTGAATACTGATGGGAATGCCAAACAGCTTTATACAGGAAGAAATGTTGGTTTTAGTTCTCTTGATACTGAAAAAGAAATTACATATCAATTCATTCAAGATGTGATAGGTGAAGTAGCGTCCTTGACAGATGGGCCATATATCCACATTGGCGGTGACGAATCAATGGCCACACCTAAAGAAGGCTACAGCGACTTTATTGCAAAAGTTCAAAGGATTGTAGAAGAGAACGGAAAAATTATGATTGGATGGGAAGAAATTCTTAGTTCTAATGAATTAAATCCATCAACTAGTGTTGTTCAAATTTGGAAGACGAAATCAAAGAATATACTCAAAGAAAAAAAAAAATTGAATCGATCCTATATCCTTTCCCCGGCCGACAAAGTTTATATGGATATGAAATATAACGCATCTACTCCCATCGGATTAACTTGGGCTGGATTTATATCTGTCCAGGTATCTTATGACTGGAAAATCAAAGATATCTTACGACGAGAAGGAATCACAAAAACAGATATAGTTCTGGGTGTAGAAGCACCTCTTTGGTGTGAGACGATAACAACTGCAAATGACATAGACTTTATGGTATTTCCTCGTTTGTTAAGTCTAGCTGAAATATCTTGGACCGCGTCTACAAATCGGTCATCATGGGAGGATTACAAAGTACGTTTGGGAAAACATAAGAAACAACTGGAAGCATTGAGAATAAATTACTATCCTTCTCCCGATATTCCTTGGACTAATGAAATAGGGAAATTATAGTTTGTATGATAATTAATATAAAATTATGAATTAGTAATTATTTTATATTACCCTTCTCATAACAGTCACTTTCTTGTGATTTATTTTCAAAGAAGTCAAATATGTTTTCCCAGATTCTGTTTTGACATTGTGACGCACATCAATACGTCATCCACATATACACAAACATAACGAAAACATTGGCGGTGCATGAGATTCGTGTTTATTCAATTAAGAAGGTGGTAGTTGCATTGTACCTCACATCAAAGATACATAAGTTCATCATTTGAGAGGATGACCAAATTGTGGTCGGCATCTTTGACAAACAATCACTTAAAAGCTTTAAGTTTCCTCTTGTATTCCACCATTCCGTTCCTAACTGCTTTCCGTGTTATTCATCCGATTGGTTCCTTATCGAAATTATCCATTCAAAACCATCGGATCCTCAAAACAAATTCCCAACGTTCCAACTTTTATTCGCGAAATTATCTTCAAATGTCTTCCGCGACTAAGGGGCAAGTACATGAAGAAAAAAGTGTTCAAATTCCCCTGATGAATCAATTAGCAAATCAAGTTTTACAGTATAATACCAAATTTATGAAGAATGAGCTAAATGTCAGTGCAAATACTCCTTTATTTCAGTCTACCATTGCCATCGCTGGTGGAGGATCTGGTGCTTTATCAGCTCTCACAGCCACTCCGGGCGCTAGTTCATTTCTATTAGAGGGTATCATTTCCTACGATCGAATTTCGTACGCGAATTTTATCACATCTCCCTCTATACTCCAAAATGGCATCTTTGGAACACGATCCAAAGTCGAATCGATACCAACAGACTTCAAATTTTCGTCAAAATTGGCAGCTGAATATCTAGCAGAAGCATCATTGCACAAAAGCCTTGAATATACTTTGAGTAAAACAGATTCAACCAATCAGGATATTAATAACGTATATAAATACATGAGTAATTGTATTGGTGTAGGATGTGCAAGTATGCTTTCCTCGACTCCTGGAACACGAAAATCCAACCAACAGCCTCATGGACATGTTTGTATCATGTACCCTGATGGATCAAAAGATTTTTTATCCTGTATTATGTATCCATCGTCCAGCATTACAATTGATGACCCTTTGATGATTCGTAAAAATCAGGATGATCGATTATCATGTGTTGTTCTGTTAAGCATCCTTATTTCAATGCGGAAGAAATTAGTTTGTTGTATTAATGAAGGCAGTATACCAGATACTCAAGAAAACAATGATGCATTGAAACATTTGAATGAAATCATTGGAAATGCTGTTTCGGATTTGACAAAGGCAGCTGAAACCACGCTCACTCCAGTTCCACATTCCATGAAATACTCCGATTTTTCAATTTTAAACGATAATATGGATCTAATCAATAACAAAGCACAAGCAATTCTAAGTGGGGTCAAGCAGGCAAATCTTTTACTACCAAAAGTCAACATCACACATCAAGTCAACGATGATGTAAAATTTATTTACAATTCATTTGAAGACACAGTCATTCCAATGGATTCCCTTATTTTTCCAGGAAGCTTCAACCCCATGCATATAGGGCATGTATCTTTGGCGTATGCGGCATTGAAAATTATGATGAAAAAACGGGAGCAAGAATATAACGCACAGAAAGCGCAACCTACTTCCACAAAGGAAAAAAATTCAATTTGGGATTTGGCTCATTCAAAGCATAAAAATCATAAACTTCCTCCACCACCACCGCCAGCTGTTCTTTTTGAAATGAGCATTGCTAATGCAGATAAAGCACCCATGGATATTACACAAATTGAACAACGTTCTCGATGGATACTTGAAGAAATGACAAAACATACAATCTACGAGGATACAGACTCTCCAAAGTTGCATATTCCCACCTGGGGAGTCTTACTGGATTCTGCACCTTTATTTTTTCAAAAGGTGCAACTAATAGAAAAACTCATTACTCCATTTCATCAATCTACTACCTCCAATAACAAACATTATGAACGAAAAATGACATTTGTGATTGGAACCGATACTCTTGTTCGGATATTGGATACTAAATACTATGATGACGAAAAAGAAAAAATGCTGACGGCGTTGAGGGATATGAAGCATCGAGGGGTACACTTTGTAGTTGGAGGAAGGTCGGAACAAGGAAAATATGAAGGTGATTCACCAAAATTTATTGATGGGTCCAAAGAAATAGCAGAACAGCCTCAAGATGTAAAGGATATGTTTACTTTGTTGAAAGAGGAAGATTTTCGAGTGGATTTAAGTAGTACGGAGATAAGAAAGCAACGGGACCTGGAGTAGCTTACTTTTCAACCGAAAAAAAGTGTAATATGGTCGAAAGAATGACAAGCAAAACGTTCAAAATGTGATCACATACTTGTACATGGTGGAATACATTTTTGTGCCTATGGCATGTCCAAGATCTGATGAAATCAAGGTACAAAAATAGAAGGAGTGGAAGATCCCAATGACGGAACTAATACAGCTCCATTAAACCTGTTCCGAAAGTGTACTAATGCAGGATTCCACTTCCCCTTTCTTAGGCCTTTTTGAATTCCCAAACTTGTGCAGTTCAGTGACATATTTATTGGTCCCTTTTTTCATTTTAATTTTATTTTTGCCTAATAATATAATAGTTGCATGAATTCTGTAATTTGAGTGGAAATAAAACAATATATACATTTTTTCGAATGGAGAGTTATCATTCTTTTCGTGACGAATGCTAGTGTTTACTGTGAACATCCAATAACTAAAGGGAACGTTCCTGGGGATTTTGACTTTCATTGCATCATTCACAAAATAACATGAGTTTTTTATCATGGAATAACTTACGGACATGATAAAAATGAAACAGAAATCGAGAAGCCAATGAAAGTATTTTCGATGCGTCGCTATAACGTCAATAATTCGGTTAACAATGCACAATTACCAGTAGAAGATATCTATTGAATTATGACATATTAAAGCGCCAAAAACGAAATCGTAGAATGAAATATGCTATTACATTCAAAAGCTGAATTCTTTGTCAATGCAATATTCTTATTTGTACTTATGCGGCCAAACGCCCTGACGAAGACAATTTCTTTGATTGTGGTTTCTATTCAGTCTTCAAATTTCAAACTTTTGTACTGCATCAAAGATTTGAAGATAGGATATTCTATTGAAAAAATAAAATTTAAAGATGTCAGCAGCTGTAAGGTCGGAATTTGACGGGTTATTTGTTGTCTTTCTTCGACCATGTGCAGACAAATGGTTCTCTTTGTACGAGAAACCCTTGAAATTGGATGTAAGACATGAAACAATATGCCCTTTTCTTTTCTTGATGGGAAAGTAGGCCATCATATAATCGACCTTTTTAATTGGTTAAAATCTTCACGTTCAAACACTTTCTCTATTAAAATGAGTGTGCACGGATGGGCGTACGCATTGGATTGGCGTAGACATTGAATGGGAGGTGACATGATGCTGTTGTAGGGTGGCAATAATAAATTCTGCAAATTAAACTTTACGTACCGTACTATACCGTATCTAAGATTATGTGTGCAGTACAACAATCACAACGTGTTCATAATATCGTTCCCTAAAAGATACAAATCCAAAACGCTAGATAATTGAACCTTGCTTATAGTTAAATAAATAGGTTCTCATTAATTTTAAATTTAAATTACATCTGTATTCATATAGAGTTTCACAAAACTGAAAAAGATCAGATTAGACAACAGTTTTCACTACTTTAATCCACATTTCATTTTTTGTTTTGCGTTCGACAGTCCTTTTATAGAATGTTATGTTTGCTTTTAACGTGTTACATCTGCTGTTCGCAATGCGAAGCATACTGAATCTCCACGTCTCAAACTTGTGATCATGATATGATGTATGTATAAGATACGCGCGTTTTTTGGAGGATAGATGCGAAGTCCATGTTCCCTCTAAACTTCACATAAATCGGATCTTTATTTCTCGACAAGCACGCACATGAAAATGCGTTCAAAAACTCTTGCAGCACTTCTTGTTGTTAAAGCATCTTCTTTTGCACTTGTACCTTCATTTTTACATACGCCAACCATGTCTTCACAAACTCGCCTCCAAGTTTCAAAGATCCCAGCAGTAAGTTTGAAAACATAACCTCTTTATGATAAATTTATCGGGATTGCATTTTTGAATATCTATGTTATTTACAATGAAAATTGGAATCGCTATTATGCTTTAAATCCTATTTCTTGTGCTTCAGTTTTGAAAGTGTAACGAAAATCAGAGCTTTCATTCGAGAATAACACAACAACTGACCAACAAAACCTATTGCTTTTTTTGATGTCTTTATAGGCTCTTGAAATCTTAGACAAAGTTCAAACTGGTTTGGTTGCAAGCAATCCTTCCACCTCATCAGTCCCTGATGCGCTTTTGCAAGGATTCGTTGAAGAGAAATTAAAGGAAGGTATTGGAAAAGTAAAAGCTTTGGTCGATCCTGTCAAATTACCTACTTTGGCGCACACTATCGATGCAAAGGTTGGAAAGGTTTCATTTTCGGTAAGCCTATTTAGTAATATGAATTATTTGTAGACAAAGTTCTTTTCTCACCATGTTTCGCAATATTCGTAATATTTTATTTTTTATGAACATATAGATGGAAGAGCCCACACTCTCAGGCCTCACAAGTATCAAGGTGGATAAGCCACTTGTTGATTTGGCAGAAAAGAAAGTTGATCTTTCTATTGGCTTTGATGAATTAGTTTTTCATACTAATGACTACGATAGAGAGGCGAAGGTATTCTTCACCCGTAAGGTGACTGATAAAGAGTTGATCGCCACACTTAAAGATGTCAGCTTCGGAATTTCCTTAGATCTTGATTTTACTGTGGATGGACCAGTGGCCAAGGTTAAGAGTGCAACAGACATTCTTGATGACGGAAAAATTGATCTTAATTTAGACATTCCTAAATTTTTGGAGATATTCGTTCCTATTGTGAAAGGTTTGGTGAAGGATAAAGTGGTCGATCTAATCGATGAACCTCTTTCTACTCTTATTACCGAAAAGTTGCAAGAACTTTATTCTGATGAAAAAGAAATTGTTGATATGCTAAGTGAGCTTTACAAGATGAAGAAGGCACAAGGTCCTGAAAAAGATGAAAATGGAAATCCATTGAAACCAGATGTACTGAAGGGTTTTGATGGTGTTGGTCAAGTTGCATTTCCAACATTCTGGAAAATACCCGCGATAAAGGTGGACGAACTTGAACATCTAACTATTGACGAGGTTGTTGCAAATGCAAAGACAGGTGATCTGATAATGTATGCCGGTGTAGCAGATGGATCATACAAGATTCGCCAGTACACACAAAGTCCATTTTCACATGTATCGATGATTGTGAAAGAACCTGGTTTTTGTGAGGGAAAGCCTGTTCAAATTCAGGCTGCAAATGCTTTTCATTACAATGTTTTGGATGATGCAGATGCAAATGGAATTCAAGTCAACGATATTGTTATGAATCACGCAGACTATAAAAGGAACTGGTACGACGGTAAAGAAGATAAAGTGGTTGTTGCCTACCGTAGCTTCTCCATGGAAAGGAGCGAGGAGGAACAAAAGAAGTATAGTGAAAACCTCATCAAATTTATTAAAGAAAGGAACGGTATTCCATATGCTGAAGGTACAGACATGAATACTTTGTTCCTCATGGGAATCATCGGTATTGATTTGGGAGAAGACTCTGGAACGGACGAAGATAAGACATACTACTGTGCTAGTTTTATTGCTGATGCCTGCATGGCGTATGGCATGATTACCGACGACTTCAAGCATCAGCAATACAGTCCACGTGATTTTGCAGAAATGTATAATACTCTACCCTATATGTCTCCAGCCTATTCTCATGGACCTGAATGTGTGATTGACTTTGAATAGTAAGCAATGATTTAACGAGCAACACTAGGAATCCTATTTTTATCATTAGAGTATAATAATAAGGCCAATTAAATATGGTCGCATTACTAATTGCCCGACGATAAAGTATAAAAAACGCATTTTTTAATCTTTGATTTTTTTCTTTCATGCAATTGTGCAATGTGACTCAATGAATAAAAGAAACTTTAAGACAAGTTGATACTGATCGAAGTCGAACTAAATTTATTATTTTATTTCATTTCATTATATAGCTTTAAAAACGTAAACAAAACTTAAAAGGATGATTTGTTGATTAATATACTCACGAAACAGAAAATTTGAATGTAAAAGATGAATTTTAGGATTCTCCTTGTATATTACTTCTAATGGCCTTTGCATATACCATTTGCAACATAATTTGATATTTCCTGTTGGTATTTTGCGCGTTTTTTCTATTGATCCTTCAATATACTTAATACAGGATTATGAGCAGTATTCAAGTCAATACGTTCTTCGTGCGGGTGGATAATTGGTTCAGACGATTTTTGCATATGAGGTGGATCGTTATCTTGTGCATCCGAAATTTCCTGTTCCGAATTGACGCGCTCGGTTCTCTGTCCTTTCAATATGCCAAGTACAGGATGTTGAGGTGCTGAAGGGATGTGAATAGGGATTGCGCCAGAATCTTCATATTCCGGTTGCATACCTATGTTTACGGGAACAAAGTCTTCAAATGGTTTTAAACTAACATTTCTTGGAATGTTCGGGCCAAGAATTGCTGCAATTTCTTCTTGTGTCTGCAGCTCTTTTACATTGTATGCTTGAATATTTCTTTCCACGTCTAGAGGAATATTTGATTGTTTCTGTTCTTTCAGAATACTTAATACTGGGTGATCACTTGTAATAGATTGGTGCATAGGAACATTAATGCCTGATTCTTGAGACACGGGAGCGGTTCTGGGCTCGTAATGCCAACTATTGCTGTGGTATGATTCGGCTCCACTATGGGAACTTAGATTTTTCTTGTCTCGTTTTCGTTTTTCATAGGCCTGTAAATATTCCGGTCGAACCTTTTCTGAATCTGAATTATATACGGCGCCTCCATGATAACTAATATCTAGTCCTACAACTTCCTCCAAACTGTCGGCTCGAAACCAACCAAGATAGTTCAAGAGAATAAAAAAAGGAGCCATAGCTCCCACTGTCCAAGTTAAAATGAATAGAAGCCCTACGATTTGTGCGGCTAGGAGACTTGCATTACCACTTCCTCGACCCCATTCATAAAACCATCCAACATTAAGATCATTTTCATATAAATCAATCATATGCTTTGGTGCCGCGAATAATCCCACACTAATGACACCCCAGGCTCCATTTGCAAAATGTACAGGTATAGCGTCTACCGCATCGTCAAGACAATGTTTTATGAGCCAATCAGACACATATAGATATATCCACCCTGCGATGAGGCCTGTGACAAGAGCTGCCCAAGGTTCAATTATAGCACATCCGGCAGTAATGGAGACCAAGCCTGCGAGTGTCCCGTTCAAAGCTGTAACTAAATTGAAAGTTGCTTCACCTGAACGACGCTCGGTTCGGTATAGTTTCGTAAATAGCGCCGAGACACATGCCCCAGAGGCTGCAAGAGTAGTATTGACAGCCGTGAGAGATGCAATTAACGCATTACTTGTAGTACTTGTGCCTTTCGAAACAGTTACAATTCTTTCAACGAAGGAGACAAGCACAGTAAGTCAGGAGAAAGCCTCCTTGAAAAAATGTAGAAGATAAAAGAAAGAAAGACTTACGAGCCACAATTGAAACCATACCATCCAAGCCAAAGAATAAAAGTGCCTAGAACCTGTATTTTGTTAGATGCAATCATTTGTCAATTTTAAACACAAATCGAATGACAAGATCAAATAAGAAAATTAGAAATGCTCTTACCTGGAGAGCAGCGGAGTGTCCTGGAAATGGAGCAGGGGTTTCAAGCTTTCTACCACGATAGTCGTAAAATCGACCCTTTCTGGGTCCTAATATTTTTGTTGCCAATAGAGCCGTAATTCCACCAGTTACATGAACAACACCACCACCAGCAAAATCGATCATTCCTACTTGTCTCTCTTCCCCAAACAACTGACCATTGCGAAAGTTAAGAAAACCATATTGACTCCAAATAGCTCTGACAACTATTGGATATACTAATCCCGTCAACACTAAGGAGTAGCATAAATACGCAATCATTTGACATCTCTCCGCAAGCGTACCAGCCACTATCGTAGCGGAGGTTGCGGCGAAAGCGAATTGAAACAACCAGAATGAATATTCCGTGGGTTCTAGGTCATTCAAAGCGAAATGTTGATTTCCTATGAAACTCGTACCACCATCCCCAGGCAAATAGGGAGAATATGCAAATGCATAACCAAATGTCCAGAAACCAATAGCAGCACCACATGCATCTAATAAGTTTTTCAGCATTGAATTTTGCACGTTCTTGCGTCGAACGGAACCTGCACATAGCATGGCAAAGCCTGCTTGCATAAAAAAGACTAGTGCAGTGGAGAACATGAGAAACACAAAGTCTATTCCAAGGGCGAGAAGCTCATCATTTCGAGATAGGGAGGACGTGACACATTCTAATAATCCTTCATCTGAATTTCCTTCCGCTATACATTCCTCCATTATAGAATGACTATTCGTATTGCTTGGTTCCATGGTCAACATCTTCTCGGTAATTTTCAGTATTCAGGTGATTGGACCAGGTTTTGCTAGGGACCAATATTTTGTTATGTAAATAATCTTTGTATATTACTATACCTGTACGTACATACTGTTTGTCTTCATAAATCAGAGTTCCTAAACAAAAAATAGGAACCCGAACGGATTGCACATCTAACAAAAACTTATATAAAAGAACTTCTTCCAGAAGAATCTTGATAGTTTTGGCACGATTTGTTTATTTTTATGCAAAAAGAAACCTCTGATTTTTATTAATTACACAAAATATATAGATACAGTCTAATTAAGTTGACACCAGTCATTTTCTTCTTCTTGAAAAGAAACCCTGCCTGCCTTCAAGAAATAAATAGCCAACTCAAAAATATTCTAACTACAATCTACATACGGTAAACAAATATTGGATATATTTTCATCGAGATTGTGGTTGTTATTTATCTATTTATTAGACTCTGGAACTTCCTATAAGGATTTGTGTGAAACCATGTTTTTTGTATTTTCAGGGATGAAGATTGTATCGAACTATCTTTTCTAGCTATTTATTAGGATAAAGATGATGATAATGAACAAGATAATGAGGATGACACCTATCAAAAAGCCATTATCATCATACCTATCAAATGGAAACCACTAATCTGTGCCATAGTATTCTATATTTCTTGAGAATACTGTTTAGCCATACGTACCTACATTCAAATCTGGTCGTGCCAACATCTCAATTGAAAGTGCGAAACCTGCTAAGAAATCACAAATAAGAAGATTCATGAGCCTGCTGTTTGGGGGGTATTTATCACTCCTGTGAAGGATTAAATATGTGACACAAGTTTTTTCCAGTCAATCGAAGAATGACTTCTAGAACCGAAAAGTACGTGTGTCTCGACAAACTGACGTATATGAATATATAGCAATTTGATGCATTTTACTTTTCTATCAATTTGATTAGAACTGCTAGTCTTTCGCAATGAGATTTCCATCGCCTCATGCGTCTGCGTGCTAAATCCAGTCGAAGCGAAATTCTTATTAGGTATTTATTATCTGATGTTATCAAAATTCCGTACCGTAGGTACTATAAGTTTAAAAAAATAATATTTCCAAGGAAACCAGAACCAGTTGCTCCATCATATAAATGGTATGTAAAGTGAAGTATATATTGGGAGCCTGTTAGTAGCGTCTTTGTTACACTTCCTGAATTTAATTTATCAAGTTTTGCAGCATCCCATCATCATCATCATCATCTCACAAAATGATGCTCATGTGAGACTTGTGCAACAACATGTACTTTGTAGAATAAAAGCAGTGTAGCATTCAGAGTTTGCAAACAAGTCTGTCCTGCTTCAACTTCAAAGTAACGATAAAAATTTAGGGATACAGCGTCGTACAGTAATTTTCTGCTCTTTTTAATTATTCTCTAGGTACGAACATACGAAACGTTCAACAAATAAAATTCATGAGACATGAATGAAATCGCCAATGAAACAATAACAAATGTTTATGCACGTGTTCAGCAGTCTCACTTTTCCATAATTGGCAGAAAAAAGCATAAGCTTGGAAGTCACTGAACGTGAAGATGACCCAATTCAAAACATATTTATATTTCTGGCGAACTCGAGTTCTGACATTGTGATACACAAAATGGCCTAAAACATTTTTGATTACACAATTGCATTTCTTGGTGAAAATAAAAAATACAGTGAAACTCTGGGCCCTAGCACAGTCTACTGCCGGAGAAAACACCGTAAACCATAACAGACACAAACAAACAAACAAGCAAACATACACATGTACAATGCTCAACTACGTAGAAAAATTGATTTTCTCACCGAAAAAGAAAACCAAGACAAAAATTGTCAAATTGTTCTATTACTCTACTTGTCAAAGCCGATGAAGAAAACTAAACCAATCTTCTTCATCGTCAACGCAGTTCCTCAATTTTCTCATGCTGATTTCGAAACCACCTTGTTTTTCAATGAATACTAGTGATGCAAATATTAATATGTAAAAAAATTATGCGCTTCGAAAGTTTTTTTGGAAAGTTTTAATTTAGAATGGTTCCTGGCTTTGGTTAACTTTGAAATATATTCATAAAAGTCATGCTACTCATAATCTATTTTGAATTATAGACTGTGTGATATGCAATCTGGAATGAAAAATCATTCAAATTTTTAGCAGATTTGAATAAATTTTTGTGACAGGGGATAAACTTTAGTATATAGAGGCCCCAAATTCATTTTGTACACCTTTTTATTTCACGAAAAGTATAGGGTCCCATCATAAGGAAACATTAGTTTGCAATTGAAAGAGTTTTTTTCCGATTGGCGTGTAGAACTTGCTGCTCTCACTTGAAGACTCGCACTATTTCTTTGATTATGTTGCATGCTCAAATAACAATAATCACGTTAGGAGTTTAGCTACGACTATCTTCATTTCAGAATTCCTCCTTAATTAAAAAGCACGAACTCTGGTACTACATATGCTCAAATTATGAGATGAAAATTTAGAATTTATATGGACTTTGCACATGCGTGTCTGTAATTTTTGCTTTGAACACCAATTGCAATGATACACTAATGTGATCTGAATACATCTCCTGACTGGATCGCAAGACACATTTTTTTTAAATTGTTGAGAAACAATTATTACAATTTTGGATCTACAGATCTAGATTTGAAAGCCTGAAGTCAATGAATGGTTTTTGAAAAATTCAAATGAACAAGTCAACAAGAGAGCTTTGGGTATCGTATAATTTTATTTATACTTCTCTAGAGAAAAAAAAATATTATGATTCAAATTATTGCTTTTATGAATCACAAACCTTCAACTTACTTTATCACTTTCAATGGAAATTGGATTTCGTTTGTACAGACAATTTGGATGTCCCTAACGATGCTGTGGGATTGGCTATCGATGGTGTTTGGTGCAATAGAACACATCATTATTTAGGGGTTATCAAAACAGTTGAAACATAATATGATAGTGAAGATGATTTAACTACATGTAGTGTTGGATGTTATTTCTGGTATAATCGTTATATTATTGACCTAAAAAATAATTTGTCGTTTTACCATTGTAGTGTACAAGTTTACAACGACGAATACATTAAACCACATAGAAAACCTCCACTTTTGTTCTTCATTTCGTCGGAGTAGTCCAAGGACTGGTTGATCGACTAGAGTAAACAAATATTTTCCAAAAATTCGAACTGAAAATGAATAGAAAATTTCTTTATTACAGGCATGATGACTGAAATCTTCTCATGCTTGCTTTTTTTCGTCGCAAATCATTTTATATAATTTTCGCCTTAATTCTTAGGTCAAACTCAATCTTTGCCGATTTCATATTGTAATATGCTTGATTAATTTATACGATTCAACAAACCAGAATATTTCATTTTTTTTCCTCATTCAGAAAGAGCTGCTGCTGCTGTCAGCAGTAATTTTTGCATCAGAAATTCCTTGGAGAGATGAAACACCTTAGGACCTCTTAACTATCTTATCTACGTTTGGCTTTTCTTCATAACGAGCATGTTCTATTCGTACATGTACATACACGTAATGTTCCTATGAAATAAATAGAAACTATCTTAAAAGCAAACGGAATGATGCTAATAAATCTTGATTGTTTGTAATTATGTGCGATAAGTTAGCCAATCATTTAATTTTACCCCCAGAACTTTAAAAACAATGCGAATTCATGAAGTGTTCGTTAATCTTTGTGTACTTAAGGAAAATATTTTGAAAGAAGAATATATAGGAGATCATAATCTTGAAATATTATTTTATTTAAGCAAATCTGTGTTCACAAACTGAATATATGTATTTATTTTATTCATATAAATTTAGATCCGTTTCAAAAACGTACTTAGAAAATTTATTAGAAAAAAGAAAAATGTTTGTCAAATGGAGAATTATGTATCGTCTAAGTATCTTTTTGAACTTTTCACACTCCCTTTCTGCTCTATACTTGTAACCAGAAAGGAACTTCTTGATCAACCTTAGCTTCATTGTTCAAAGCATTACGTTGGGGATATTTTTAGAAAAGATCATTTCAAGTGATCAAAAACTAGCATGAAGTTTTGCTCTATACCATCTAAATTATTTTCGTTAGTAACATTCGCATACGCTATTAGTTCAGCATATGCGTCCGGAGATTCTGGATCAGGATCAGGAGATGATCCTTGGAATGATTATGGTGGTGATGATAACTTTTACTCATTTAACACATATGGAGATATGACAATGCATTGGTCGGATTATTCTATAAAAGCAGAGGCATGTATAAATCGGTAAGTAGATTGCTAATATGTTCTTCCTTTTGATGACAAACCTCTTGTGCAAATTTTTGAGATTTGTTACTAAACTTGATCATCTTGATCAACGATACCGTGAAATCTTCACTTGACGTAGCGGAGGATCAGATATTATTGTGTTTTCCATGTTCTCGAGTGGCAACAATGAATGCAAGAAAAAAAGTGTAGGGAAATATTATGTCACCGTTTCTCAATTTGTTAAGGCAGTATCTAAAGATGCCGAAAAAGCAGCTGAGCTTATTGATTACGACTTCGATGATCCTGCAGCTTTGAGTTATTTGCAGTGTACCGCCACAAGTGATGATGATGGAGGGGTGAGAACAAGTCATCATAATCTGACATTTACAACAAATTTTTACTTTCGCTAATGTCTTGTTTTGTTTCTTGATTTTATCAAGAATGCGTATAGCAAATTAGGTTGTAAAAGAAATGCGTGGAAGGCTCTTGCAGTTAATGCATATTCTGATCAATACTGCAATGAACCACTGGATTCTATATCTTACCAAATTGACCTGTCAGAAACTCAGGTTCGTAGCTCCATGAAAAATAAATGATGCGTTTGTAAAATTACGTTCTGGGTACTTATCACTTTGTTCATTCTTATCACAGATTGAATATGGCACATGTCAAAGCTGTGCTGATTGGACTCTGCCTTCAGATGATGCTGTCGATGATTATCTTTATACAAATAGTGAATACTTTTCCCCCCTTTGTTCAGGAGTGTGGAACTACAAAGAAATCTGTGATGGATCTTGCCAGAGGCAAATGAAACAATCAATGAGAGGAGGAGGGAATAGGGGATACACCGGAAGTCAAAAATTCATGCTTTTCTTTCTATCAACAGTCGGTAAGTATTTTGCGCTAAAGTAATATTTGGTCTTTATGTGAAAAAGTCAGTTGCTAATTACTTTTTTGTCATTATAGGTTTTATTTCTATGGGTGCTGTTTTGCTAGTGAGGAAAAAAATGTCGACAGAAGATGCTCTTTTAGAAGAAGCGCAGGTAGAACGTGTCGGTTTGAAAAAGGACAAGTTACCAAAATTCTTTTTGGGCATAGTTATATTCTTGCTATTTCTTATGATTTTCAAAGTGAAAGGCCTTACGTTCTTCTTCCTTGTCGTCATCGACGTTTTCTTAATTGGATATTGGGCAAGACTAGAATTTCGCCAAAAAGGAAAGATTAATCTTGGTGGTTTTCATTTATATGGTATTGACGATGAAGATAGATCTATCACGTAATTGATAGATATTACATGATAGTTTTGTTTGGACCAAGATCTGGAAATTCGTCCGATAGAAATACCACCACAATTGTATTTTATTTTTATGTTTAAATTTAAGAAGTAACGAAATATTGCACAATGTTCCAGATAATACAAATGCGATAGCCACGAGAATTGATTATTAAACATTTAAGCCACTACCGAAGTAGCTTCACTTCTCATCAATCATGTACGTATTCTTTCCTTTATTTTCTTATGAAGGGCGCAAAGAAAGTCCACATATCCTTTATCCTGTGAAGTGGCATCATCAACAAGCAAAGTCATAATTTTATTGTGCACTTTTTGCTTTTCTTTATCTCCATTACCATCCCCACTCTTGTACACGATTAATGGAGGGAAAGTGGGACGCGTATTGCAACAACCTCTAAGTGCTTTTATTATGAAATGTACCCTTTTCCCATACTCCGTACTTGATAAGATCCCCTCTACAGGATATTTTGAATCACCAAAAACTTCAAGCATTACTTCATGTGGAACATTCTTTCCTATGTAAAGGTAGAAGGAAAATCCATCGTCAATCAGATACATGCTTTCATCCTCCAAACGTGATATTGATGGATGACAGGTTGTAGGAAATTGCACATAAGATTTGCAAGCCTCTTCCATAAAAACGCTTTTTCCAACTCGCTGAGGTGTATATTCAAATCCTTCTCTCCCCTTTAATCGTGTGAGTTCATATATATTCGGGTGAACGAGTAACATCGCTAAACTGGATGATATATTCGAAGCATGAAACATGGCATGCATACGCTCATCTACACTAGGCTGCGGAGATTTGGCTGTTTTGAGGCTGGAACCCACAGGTATAGCAGAACGAAGTAACACACTTTTTCTTAAACACATTACGAACAAGGGAAGCAATTGCAAAGCTTCTGGTAAGATCAATTGTCCCGATGGAGAATCTTTGGCACTTGTATTCAATCGATACTGAGATAGCATATTAATACAACTTTCCACTATGTACTGTCTGGCACTTTTTAGTCCATTCACCCTGGCATTAGAAACAATCTCGCGAGTCAGTACGGCGGCAATGCAACCAAAATCGGCTCCTCGATATACATCCGACACAAGGTCTGTCGATGGCATAGTTAGTGTAGATATACGTAATTTTCGCTGCCCAAAAGGTGTAGTATACAATAAAACACTCTGAACATTGACTAATAGTTTTTGATTGCCCCTCTTTTTAATTCCTCCCGTCTGATATTCCAATAAAGAGCATATTCCTGTGTCAGTAGAAATGCAAGACAATTCAAGCTCTGGAGAACGGATACCATCATCAAATACTTTTCCAGGTGGATCAAGATAGGATTTTAATGTAAATCCTGATGAACATCGTACTTTTAAAATTGCATCATATCCTACATTTTTTGTAATTGAGTGACTGTGGAAAAAGATAATATCCAATATGAATACCAACAATTTGAAGAAATACAAATTCTAACACAAGGTACTTACACCAATTCCTCCCTCAAAATCTCTCCAATAGGAGACGTCATCTTAAAATGAGGAATCATTAAGTATTTCCCACAAGTACTTCGACATAATTCACTGAGAGTTGCTGCGTCAACATAGCTCTCTAAACCTTTTTCGCCCGACAGAACAAATATATCCAAGGATACTTTTGTTTTTTGACATTCCTCCTCCAATTTGCGATAAAACGTGGCTCCTTTATCATGTTTTCCAAAGTTTTCATTCTTTTCGGTAAGATTTTGGATAGGTGTACAGACGTTATGTTCTTCTAAAGGTCGTGTGTATAAAAAAGAAAGTTTCTCACGATTGGCAATGGCTCCAACTCCCAAACTAGGTCTAGTAGAGGTAATCAAAGTAGCTCTATCATATATTCATAGTATTGAAAGGTAAGTGATATGATCTTTAAAGTAAAGTATGAAAGGCAGGCAATGGGATACATACCTACCGCCTGTCTCAGAAAGAGCATTGACCATGGCGGCCAATGCTGATCCACCACAACTTCTGTGAAGAACAGAATCAGGTTGTAGATCCTTTTTCAACATGGAGTCAATGGAACTCATCAAGAAATGAAATTGTTTCATATCCGTATCCAAGGTCACATTAAACGTCCAACTGGATGTAGGTAGAGGAGAAAAAGGATCTTCTTGTATATCCGACATCGTTGCTAGTTGCATTTCCCATTGGTCCTGCTTGCATCGTAGGTAAGGGATGGTAACAGTTTTATCTGGTAATATTAAGCATACACCCATGTGAGGTTTGTATTTATCTTCGACTTCTCCCTCAATGGACCATATTCGTTGTTGTAATTCCTGTTCATACATGTCATTCAAACCCTCTGCGACATCCGTCATAGAACGTAAATATTCTTTCCATAGAGCTGGTTCCTCTTCTATCTTGGAATCTTCTCCTTGATTAGGAAACATACAATTCGTCAAATCTAATGCATATAAATGAATATTCCGCACTAGGCCATTCTTTGGGATATAGGGTCCATCAACCAAATATTCCACTGTACCCTTTTTCATGGAAGATATGGGAGGAGCATCTTTCACACTATTTTCATATCCACAGAAATTGCAGTGATAGGTATTGTAAATGGAACTGTTATTTCCAAACATACTATTATTGGAAGAACTCCCGTCACCCCATTTGACAAAGGGATTCAAATAGGCATTGCATCGAGAGCATTTCAGTGGCAACTGTCGTTCTTCCCCATGAATGTCTGTACCACCATTATTATTACCATTACTATTATTATGATTATTGTTTTGGAGAGGTGTTTTTCCATTTAATAATGGAGGAATACTTTCTTTTCCATCGGGTGGAGATAATGGTGATACCATAATTGCAAATGGAAGACCCGTTTTATCCAATAAAGATCGATGACATGGGATATGATGAATTGTGGGACGAATTAGACGGGAGGAGGCATTTCCATCATCTATGCTGATAAAGCGAGATGATGCTGAGGGAGGTAAGGTGGTGGTTTCGAGGCTATATCTTGTTTGATGGATTTGGGCGGGTTGATGTTGAGGATGGTTGAACGATGGTGGACGTGGGATTTGAGCTGGGTTGATTTTAGGTAGAGGTCTGGATGGGGCCGGTGCTTGTGTGGTGGGCATAGTGGGATTGAGTGGATAGGGGGATTGAGCTGGGGGCGGTCTTTGCATTGGAGGTGGTGCTGGAGTATGAAAATTTCTTGCCTAACATCCGTTTGAACAATTATATTACAAACAATAATGACTATTCAGTATAGGTTATATTTGATTCAAAATCAAAATTAGATTTTTATTTCTTACCTGAAAAGTTGGATTGAGTGGAAAAGCATTTGACGCGGCTGGTGGGGGAGGAACTCCTGAAGGTGGTGGAGGATAGCTGCCATTTGTAGCGGGATAAAAAGAAGGAGCGTTGTTTGAAACCGGTGCTGAATTCATTTGATGGGCATTGTAGGGTGCTGCTGGTATCGAACGCTGTGGAGGTGGTCGATGAGAAAGAAACCCTGTTTGAGTGTTTACGTTAGCAGTGGAAGTTGATTGTGGCTTTGATATGTTCGAAGATGATGGCATTGGAGGTGGGGCTGGTCGAAACGACGTCGCAAATTTTGATGGATTTGATACAAGTGGTCTGGGTGGAGCTGGAGCTGGAGGTGCTGATGTGGCCGAATATGGACTTTCATTGCGAAAACCAGCAGGCTTATTGTAGGTGCCATTATAGTTGCTATTGTCTTTTACAGCATGATTTGTAGAATTCTGTTTACCATTGTTAGCTCTCATATGTGGCGCTGTTGGAGGAGGTGGTGGAGGTGGCGGCCAAGAAGACATGATCAATCTGTTTCTCTTTCGAAATTAAATAATCATTCAATTTCAGCAGCAGATTGCTAGAGAGAAACTAACAAGACGTTGCTGGCATTGACTTTTATTTGGATCGGATGATGGCTACGTGTCATTTAGTAGAGTCTCGTACATCAATATTTAATTAGATTCAGGATCAAGATCCACGACCAAACCTCAATTCTCATTTTTTTGTTTTATCATCTCCTTTGTAAGAAATAGTCATCAGTTTCACAACTATCCTACATTATAAGGTGTTATAGTCAGCAGTGATTACTTTTCTGTACTATACGAATAACATCCCCAAACCCTTTTTAACAATCCGTAGACTTTTGAGACTGATCCGTGCAACAAAATCAGATTTGCTACAATTTACTTAAGCCTGTTTATCAAAGAGAATCAAAGATTTCCATACAAGGTAACATTTACACCTTTCAAAGGATTTTAAAAATCTTCAACAGTTATGTGAATAGACTTCGATACGTAACGACTATTTCTTTCATTCTTTTATTAGTAAAATTAGCTTCACTATTTGTTTCCCAGCTATGGTGCAATCATAATAAGCCGTTTGAAGCTTTAGTCTTCCACAAATTTGAGCATTCATATATAAACTCTTTGCAATGCAACTCTGGCGAATCAAATCATTCTGGAAAAGTGCTTCAGCAAACACAATGTATGTTGCATCTTTCCACGAAGAGTTTCGGAAGCTTCTGTTTGTGCGTTTCGTAATTTAGCAATCGTGTCCAAAAGCTTAGCTTTCTCTTCCCGTTGTGGATCAAAATCCATCTCTTCCTCTCTAGAATCATACTTAATTTCTTCTTCAATCCCCGCCATTAAATTGGAATAAATTGTTAGGAATCGATTCAAATACGCATTGATGGCTTCAAAACTTTGTCGGCTTTCACACGCTTCTAATAGCCACGAGGAAGATAGTTGTAAGAGTGGGAGTCCCTCCTCCAGATCATGCATACCATGACAAAGTGTTGAAAGCTCCACATCTACTGCTGATGGACCCAATGTCGCCATATATTGAGTCACTGGAGCAAATTTGGATGTTCGCTTTTCGATCGAACCGTCACATTCATCTAACAGGCCTGTCAAATGAGATCTCAGATGTGAAACCTTTCGTTTCTTGGGAACTAACAAGGTTGTAGTAGATTCGGCTACTTCTCGTTTCTTAGATGGTTCATTTCTTAAATCCTTTATCTCTTTCGTTTCCAAATCGAAATTCTCATTATCATCATCATCCGACCATACAGCATTCCAAGCATCATCCTTTTCTTCTTTTTTATCATCCTTCTTTGAATTTTCTACATCCCCTGGTATAGCATCTGTCTCTCCTCCTCTCCATTGCAGAAAGAACGGAGCCGAAGGAGGCTTTTTAGGAGGTTCTTTGGGTTTATTACGTTCCCGAACCAATTCAAGATGAAAGAGCGTCTTCCAGTGTGATGGAGGAAGGCCACTCATTGTGACTAATTTATCTGCTTTCGCGACAATTTTGGAATCCGATGAAATCAAGGAATTAGGATCTTGCTTGTCCTTCAAGCTGGATGTTTTTTGAGATTCTGCAAAAATTGAGGAATTTTCTAACATTCTCATATTGGCCACTGCTTGAAGATCTTCCTTCTTTTAATGGTCGGAAGGACAAAAAGCATAAATATATTGAGTATCTAACCATTTCCTATACAATGAAGAAGACAAAATTGAGTTCAAACTTACATCGATATGTTCAGCTATGGGACTTGGGCTATCCATGTAAGCAGGCTCCTCCAACCTTTGTCCATCCAAAAATACTGTTTGAAAAAAGGATTTGTCACACCATAAACTAATTCCGACTTGTCCAACATGTGTCGTTGCCAAAAATTCTCCAGTCGCACTCAATGAGAGAGATGTGGGAGGAGTTGGAAAAGACATCCAGTCAACACAGGATCCAGTTGGCACATCCCAAACACGCACCGAACCATCTAATGACTTTGATTACATTGAAGTACAATTGAAAATAAAGTAAGGCATTCATCTTCAAAAAGTAAAAGTTTTAATTTCTATGGACGCTTCTTACCGATGAAAATAATCGTCGACCGTCGGGCCCAAATCCCAAATCTGAAACTGGACCAGTGTGTGCAGTCACTTTTGAATTATTTTTACTCCCACCAAATCGTCTTACAACGGATAAAGTTGAACAGTCAAAAATAACGACGGAAAAGTCTTCCAAAGCGATAGCGGCAAGATCGTTGTCACGAATATGACATAATTTTGTGGCTCCACTTGGAAATTGGAAAGGTGATTTTTTATTAGGCGTATGATTTGTGAAAGACCACACAATGAGCTTTCCGTCGGAACCAACTGATATGAGCGACCTTTACAAAATTGAAATTACAGGTAAGAGGTATAACAATGGAAAGAGAAAGGAGACTGAAAAAAGATATTAGCTCATACCTATTTAAAGAATCTATCGCAATACCAACCACAGCTGCATTATTGTGTCTGGCGATAAGTTTACGCTCTTCCCTTTTTCTTGCCACTTTTGCGTAAAACGCCTTCTGTTCCTCATCTCTTTTGTCCAAATTAGATGGCATATCCATCTTTGTTTCTTGTTCAAATATATTCATCGTCCTTTTAACACTACCTGCCAACTTGGATTTTCTCTTCAAATTTTCGTTTTCTTCAGCTGCATCACGAGGGTAAGATCCTCTAGGAATCCCTGATTGCATATTGTATTTGTAAATTACCCCACCTCTCGTTCCAACTAATGCAAAATTACCACAAACAGAAATAGTTACCGAAGTTGCATGACAAGAAGCCGGCGGAGGAACTTTCATGGCAGAAACATTCCATGAATCTTGTCGTAAGACTGGACCCGATTGAGCACCTCGACGATTTGACCAAACATATGCATGTGCATGATTTTTATGTATGGTAACAAGATCACCCCAATCTCTTGATCTGGTCTCACATGTGGCAAACATTTTTATTTCAGGGAGAAGTAAATCTGCCTTTCGTACACCTAAGGCACGTGCTCGTTTTTCTAATCCCTTTCCTTGGCTATATTCCTTATCCAAAACAGACCGGACAGTACTAAAAATTCGTAATGTTCGATCTTCCAATTCACGATGTTTACTATTGCCCATGGCAGCACTTAGAATCTGACAAGATGCAGCATCTGTTCCATCAGCTTGATTGGCGAGAACTAAACCACCATTACCACCAGTTCCACCATGCAAATATCGAATAAATTTTGGAGGAGCAAAATGACCGCATCGGGAACGTAACATTCTAGATGTAAAATCAGGAGAATCGAATATATGCATTTTTATGGAATTGTCCATAGAACCGCTGGTGACTAGAATAGGCTCTGATGGAAGGAACGTCAAATGAGCTATACCGCCAACATGACATTCCGTCATGGTACATAAAAGACGTCTTTTGCCATTTCCATTAAAATTGGATTCATAATCAGCTTCCTCTTCTTCATCATCATCATCGCTCTCATGAGAAGTTTGATCTGTTAAATCCCACACGGAGATGGACCCTCGAGCATTTCCAACCGCCAATGGAGCAATCCCAGCACCTGCAGCAGATGTATCGGTACGGAAAGATAATGAAAGAATCTTACTGTCGGCATGTGAAAGACTAAACAATTTGGTATCAAATTTAAGATTGAGTAAATGAACGACACCTCCACGAGTTCCTGCAGCGATCGTATCCACAGCTGGACTTTGTTCGAGCACAGTAATATCATATTTAGACAAATCTTTTTGGAATTTTTCATTTTCATTGTATGTTTTGGGGAGACAGCATTGGAATTCATGAATCACTTTACGTGTTCGAATGTTGAGTAACATGATTTGTCCTTTTGTTCCACCGACAACGATTTTATTGATATAAGTGGAAGGGTTACAGCTGCAAATAGGATGAAAATCGAAATTGGAAGATTTGGGTATGAAGGGAATGTAATTCCAGATGCGAATTTCCTTTCGTGATACTGCAAGAATAATGACGCTTCCATTGGAATGATTCATTTCATCATCATCATCCGAATCATCGCTATCTATATCACTATCATCTTCATGGTCTGATTCGCTTTCAGAACTGGAGGACTCTTCGTCAGAGGAGGAATCACCTACTAATTTTATATCTATTTTCATTTTAGTACTCTTTTGCTTCACGTCACTGTCCGAATCAGAGTCAGAAGATTCTTCTTGATGATTATTAAATGTTGCTTCAGAAACTTTGGATTCTTTTTGAGAAGCACATAACAGTGCAATCAATGCAAATGCTTCACTTTTTCCACCTTTATCATCATCATCATCTTCATTATTTTTATGAAGATTCATTTTGATTTTTCCTAATTTCATCATTTGAACAATGCTCATTTTTTTCTTGGAAGTAATATTCAATTGTTCAAAGATGTTGATTGCCTTCAGAACTTTCACACGATTGTACAATGCCACATTGGTACACCGTCCTGCATTACTGCGTCCATAAGCGGCGACAGAAATTTGCAGACTGGGGTCGGATACAATATAATGTAATTCCATTTTGGATGATTTTCTGGAAATGGTCCTATTATTATTTAGATTTGTGGGTAAAGGAAGTGCTTCAGATACTAAAACTGGTACGAGTTTATCACAACGAATCATTTGAAAACGATCTCCAATGGGTACGGAAAGAAAGGTTTCATTTCCTGCATTATTATACGTAAATCCTTTACCAGAGGTTACTATTCCAACGGTACGATGTGGAACAAAGAGCTTTGATTTAGTGTTCATAGATTTGTCATTTTTATTTCTTTCATTCTCAGAAGTAGTTTGTTCGACTGAACCTTTGACAGAAGTTTCGCTATTATTTGGTTCATTATCTTCTGTAGATGCAGAAGATGATTCTGAATCGGAAATTGGTGTGTGATTTTCACCTATGATATCCTGTGTCATGCTGTGAAGAATAGGTTGACCAATATCTTTCCCTTGATTTTCCAGACTGGATGTGGATTTTCTTTTTGCCTTCCTCGATGCCATTCTTTTTTTTGCAAAAGAATATCTAAAAAAAGTAATAAGAATGAAGGGTCCTTGATTGGTAAATAAGATGGGTGGTTGATATTATAAAGTCAGTACTGATCTACGTACACATTTTTATATTCCTCCACAAAATTGCCCTCATAAAAAAAAGAGGACACAGAAACGATGCCATCACTATTGGCGTCTTTGACGTTACGAGGAAGTCGAAACGTCTTCCAACGAAAACCACACCCACTGGTCTCTACTAGCATTAGAAAACTCAATTTGAATAGAGCCGTTTCTTCTAATCAATGTTTATCGAGGTCACTCAAAGTCGCAACAGTATCTTCCATCCAAGGGCCTGCAAAAATAGCTCAGTCATTGAGTAAAAATAGGCAACATTTGGTCACTCCTAAATTTCTATCACTGTACATGAAACAATTTCATTATAGTCCAAACCAAAAATTTAGTTCTTTGCCGGTGTTAGAGGAAAATGATTCAGAAGCACTGCAAAATGAAAATGAAGAATATCCAGAATTCAATGATTTACCTAATCTAAATGAGAAAACAAAATTGGCAATCTCCGATATGGAACTCAAGAAAATGACAGAAATTCAATATAAAACATTTGGAGCAGCATCCAATGGTCAAGATGTTTTAGGTCGAGCTCGTACAGGTACAGGAAAAACATTAGCATTCTTATTACCCACCATTGAAAAGATTAGTAGAGAAAAGAATTCTCACGCAAAGAGGAATCGAAACGTAAATTCTTCTATTTCTGCTATCATCATATCCCCGACACGTGAATTAGCAACTCAAATTGGAGAGGAGGCATATGCACTGCTGAAATATAATCGCAATATATCAGTTCAAATCATGTTTGGAGGAGTTAAAAAACATTTGGATCTAAAACGTTTAAATAGAAGGTTACCATCCATTCTTGTTGCTACACCAGGTCGACTCAAGGATCATTTACAATCCACGTATGTACATGATATTCCATTTTCAGATATTATTTGTCAAGAAGACCAACAACAGATTCTTATTCTGGATGAAACAGATCGATTATTGGATATGGGGTTTAAGGACGATATAAATGAAATTATTTCCTATCTTCCACCCAAATCACAAAGACAAACTCTTTTATTTTCAGCTACAATGCCTTCTGATCTAAGAAAGGTGATGAAAAATACCATGAACGAAAATCATGTTGTTGTTGATTGTATTAGAGATCAAGATCCAGCTACTCACACAAGTACAAAAGTTGATCAATATTATGTTGTACTTCCAAGTATGGAGAGATATGTTAGTGGTCTTGTTGAAATCATGTACAAAGCTATACAAGAAGATCCAGCCAATCATAAGATCATTGTATTTTTCCCAACTGCAATGATGGTAAAGTACTTTTCACATCTATTTAATCATGAAATGAATCATCCAGTATTTGAGATTCATGCAAAAAAGACACAAAATATTAGAACTAAAGTCTCCAAACAATTCAAACAGAAAAAATCGGGCATATTATTTACCACTGACGTATCTGCACGTGGAGTGGATTATCCAGACGTTACTCATGTAATTCAATTTGGTCTACCAGAAAATAGAGAAACTTACATCCATAGACTAGGACGGACCGGAAGAGCTGGAAAAAATGGAAAGGGATGGCTCGTTCTTGCCCCATTTGAAACATCCTTTCTGCAAAAATTGAAGGATATGGACGTGACCACTGATACAAACCTCAAAGAAATGTTAGATCAACCTGTTCATCCTAATATTTCTTCTGTTTTGGATCCAATTATATCAGATAGTCGTGATAATAATTTCATAGGAGATCTTGGCTCTGCTGCTACAAAAGCATATCAATCCATGATAGGGTTCTATGCTTCTAAAATTCCAATACTTGGAAAGAATTTTTCAAAAGCAGATCTTATTCGATATGCTAATGAATTTTCGTTTTATTCAGGATTGGATGACCCACCGGAATTAAATGGTAATTTGATGCAAAAATTAGGCTTTAAAAATGTGCCTGGCTTACGAATCAATCAAAATTCCTTTGTGGATAAAGAAAATTCAAACCGAAATTATCAGTCTTCATTTAATGGAAGAAAAAGTAGATCAAGATATAATGACAGAAAAGCTAGTGATAAATATGGAAAGAGGCATTCTAGGGGTAATCGAGATAAGTTGAATGAGTGGTGAAAATCCAATTAAACACAATGATTGTTTCCATTGTTTCCTTTCTGTTGCTCAATATTATGTACCCTTCATGCTATTTTTAAAGTCCGCCTAATGAATCAAAACTTGTAAGCATTTTAGCATAATTCTAATAACGTTTAGATTGCTGAAATGGAATGCTATTTAAATTAGAGTGAATGAGACATAGTAGAGAATAAATACGAAAGGAATGCCCCAAAAATGTTCACTATAAATTCATTTGTCCTCACACCATGTAGAAATGATAACTTTTGGAAATTTTTGCATTTGAACACTAAGTGAGAAAGAAATGTGTACAAATCCTCTGGTTTTTGAAGATTGTTTTATCAATTTAGGTACGTATTCATAATTCTAGAAGGAGCATGCTATCTATTCTTCATAACCAAATCGTACAAAATGACCGAGTTTATGGACGATCGTGAATAAAACTGTAGGATTTTAATGATTTTCATGTAAAGGTATGGAAACAATCGAAATAAGTTTAAAAAAAAAGGGAGCAATGCTCAAGAATTGTATTCTTTTCGATCAGAGTGTCCATGCATTGTGAGCTGGGACATACGATTGCATCTATTCATTCATGCTATTTGCAATTAAAGCTTTCGAATTCATTTCGAATGCATCGAGATTATTTCTTTGCATCATTCTGTAATTTCTCTAACATATTGGATATTACGTTTTTCATTACTGGTTGACCTTTTGTGGTTCTCTTACCCATAACTTTACCTCTTTTTCTTCTCTGCAATATTTTGGCTTCTTTTTCTTTCTTTTTTCTCTTCTGAAATTCGACATTTTCTTCCTTATCTTTTAAATTGTTTTGAGCCTTTTTTTTTGCCTGAGAGAAAGAATTTGTTTTATGATTTCTCTGTGATTTGGATGTTTCATCAATAATTGAAGCGTCGCCGCTTTCTTCCCTTTCCTTTAAGTCATCATTATCACCTTTTCTTCTTCTTCGACTAGCACCTTTACCAACATTATACCCTTCTTGTTTCATGGCCTTTTGGTATTGTCTCAACAATGTTGCATTTCGTCGAAACTTTTTCTCTTTCTTCGCACGATGAATCTCTGATGATTTCTTATTGGACGAAGAAAACTTCTCTACTCCAATGGCCTTCCTCCTGAATCGTTGTTGGATATTATTAGAGCCATTTGAAGATGATCTGTTCATTTGTTTATATGATGATGGTGACATTTCGACAAGTGATACTACAATTTCGCTTGGATCGATATGCTGTGAGGTTGATGATAATAAATTGAGTTGAACAAAATTGCTAGCAACGTACACTCTCTTTAGAGAAAGAGATACAAATAATAAATACCGTATTCTGATGATCAGCAGTAGTTTGGTTGCTGATTATGTATTAGGTTATTACTCTAATTTACATACGTACGTTAAATAGTACATTAGTTGGGTGTCTCGTTACACTTTGAATGGCTATAAATCAGGTTTGTTTGTTTGTTTATTTTGCTACACAGTCCACATTCAAGAGAGTAAGAGAGATTTTAGTACGTACCGTTCTACGTCTCATCTCAACTTTTTCACCCCAGATACTAACAAAAATATGCTCGAGGTATATTTCTGGTTCATAAAGCAAACATCATGTTCGTAGTCATTTAGATTGCAAATGTATGCTTTTGGATTTATAATGCATATCCATCGTGGTCATAAGAATTCGTGATGCAGCCTATGCTCTGTTTGAGGAAAGAATTGAATTTCAGAAATAAGTTCGATTTTATTTTATTTTCTCAAGATGAAAAGAAATTCGTACATTTTCTGATGGATTGCTTTTTTTTTTTTCAGGTCATAAATATAAAGAAAGTAAAAAATACTATCATAACCGTGAATCAATTTTACGTAAATAGTGCCTCCATGATAACCAAAGTTAGTACGCAACAAACCGAATGAAATGGTGCAGATGGGAATAAACACTTTTAATCTGCAATCATTCAAATTTGGTGCGGACCGCATTGTAATGAAATTCAATTACTCCAAAAACGTAAATTTAAGCTGGTGCTATATTTTTTGCTAACATTCAAATAATGAAGTCATTAGAGACTTCAGCTCAATATGGTGATCAAGAAATTTTGTGGCTGTTCACACAAATAAATACATGAAAAGTATCCCTTAGTAGATAAATTAATAAGAGATTTTTAATTCAATTTGGTAAAGAATTCATTTTTGAAGTACATTTTTTTAATTTGTTAGATAAGGCATCAGAGCCAGAAACTCAATATTTGCTAATTTCGTTAAGTATCGGCGTATGGTAAGAAACGATTAAAAATTAGATATTAAATATTTAAGCTGGAGCAGAAAGATATGAACACAACAAGAACACCAAATGAACAGAATAGGATCAATCATTCTCTCATGTAAGATAGTAAGAGAGTCATAGGAATCAAGCTAATTGAAATTAAAATTAGCGCTTAACATCAATAAATTTAATTAATTGTGCATACTTGCCGAAATTACAAACACTGGAAAAAATCTGAGCCGTCCAGAACAGCATGAAATATTACTTGCTGAGATAACGAACCTGGAAAAATGATCCGACCAATTGATATGGTGAACACGACAGATATAGAATTACCCCCACTACCGTTTGATGACTTCAGTCAGTACCAAATCAAAAGCGTTGCCATAGTATCCAAATTTTCAGGTCTTCTTTCCCTTTGGGGCTCCTCATTCATAATATACGATATCCTTGGCACTAAGGAATCAAGAGATGAACACCTAAAGAAAGCATATTACAGAATCATGTTGGGATTGAGTGTTTCTGATTGTATGATTTCTTTTTCGGCATGGTTCCTATCAACATGGGCTTTACCGAGAGACTATGTGCACGACAAAATCGTTTGGGGAAATATTGGCAACTGGGGTACATGCCAAGCTCAAGGCTTTATGGTTCATTTTGGCGGGTTCGCTTCAGCCTTCTATACAGCGATGCTCACACTGCACTTTCTTTTGTACATTAAGTATCGGTGGACAGAAGAAGACTTTCGAAGAATAGAACCATTTTTGCATGGTGCGATATGGACCGGAGCTTTAGTTTCTGCAACCATACCATTATTTAATGATTTGTATAACCCAGAAATGATGTTTTGTTGGGTTCAGAGCTACCCTTACGGTTGCGAGTTCTCAGAGGGATTTGAATGTATATTTGGTCAGAACTTATCTACGTATCTATGGTCATTATTTTTTATTCCTGTAATAGTTTGTTTCATTATGATCACAAGCTTCTTAGGTCTTTTAGTACAATTTACCAGGTTGCAAGAAAAGAGAATACATCGGTTATCCACTACTTCTATGGCGGATAGTGCGGAAGAAAGAAGTGTAACAAAGGTAGTATACAAGAGAGCGATCAAATATGTTTTCTCATTTATACTTATCTGGCTACCGGAAGCAGCATTCCTTGTATCAATGCATTTCATTCATATCCAACACACCAACTTCATGTTCGCACTTCTTATTCTTATGGGTCTTTTCTCACCGCTGCAAGGCTTATTTAATGCAATGATCTACACTCATTCTAATCTTTATAGCTTCACTAAGAAATCAATAGCCTTATTTCAACCAACAATTCTAAATGTACCGAAAAGAAGTCAAGACAGACGTGGATCATCAGAACTCCCTTAATATTTCAAGAAAATGTAACAGTCCTTTCATGAATAAACTGGATTTGACAAAGAATTGACATAAATTCGTACCTTTAGTGGTAATGCTAAATCACACTATAACATGTATTTAATAATAAATGTATAATTATACCTCCATCGATTACATCATCTTCAATGTTGGTATACCAATTGATTGCTTTGCGCATAATTTATCATTATCTTTGCCGCATAAGAAAGAAAAATGCGGATGATATGAACGTTAGTCAAATTCTTAAAAAAAGGTCTTAATTACCAAAATAGAACATACGGTATCTTTCGAATTAAAAATGCTGTTATTAAATTTATCTTCTACAATTTCCAAAGAGAGAAAGATTCATTCGATGGAAAGTTATACTTTGATCCATAAAGAATATGTTGCAACGATATTTATTTTTATACCAGCAGATTGAAAGGAGTAAATATTAATATTCAAAATCTTACAACAAAAAAGAAACAAATAATCGTGCTATGCATCTACGCGCCAAAGGAAGCGAAAAAATCGTCACTTTTCATTTTATTCTGGAGATTTGAAGAGGTGAGAGTTTTTCCGCTTTTTGCAGCTGCTGGATTTGCCGTTCTTCCAACACTATTATTATTCTTCTTGACAGCGAAATTCGTTTGGTTGAATTGGGCTCCAGTGTTAGATGAGAATCCATTAGAACTCGTAGATGATGGTCCTGATTGCCAGTTATTACCTGATCCAAAACCCTCATAAATATTATTGGAAGTTTTGTTGGATGATACCTTCCGAGCATTTGATTGAAGATTAGAAAACCCATCATTATTACTGTAGGAAGTTACTTCGTTCACGGCACTAGTCATACTATTTCTCATACCTGATCCTGTGTTTCTGATAGTTCCAGTAAATTGCTGCATTGATTTCTGATCTTGTAACGCCGCAGATGCTGTTTGAATGCTACTCCTGCCAAAAGCTCCAAGAGTTGAAAATGCCGATGCAACACCAGAAACAATCGAATCTACATCAATATTTGAACCCATCCCACCACCATAGCCAGCGTTAGGATTGTAAGATGAATCACTTCCAACCCCTCCCATTCTACCACCGCCACCTCCAAATTTGGCAGCCATGCGTGATTTGGCTTCAGCTCGTAAACGAGTTTGACGTGCGATATATTCCTCATCAGATTCGCCAGTGAGACGCTCCATTCCGTTTGGATCTTCGCCTGGCGCAACCATTTTCCTGATTTTTAGAATTGAAATTTAGATAAAATGGAGAAGTGCTGGTTTACCACTTGCTGTAACCCCGCAAGTCGTTGTCTTACTGGTCGTGTTTGTTATCACTCTAAAAGTATTTTTTTTATGCATCCGGTATTGTCCATGTACGAGTAAAACTCAACTTACGTTAAAAAATGACAAGGTATGATTCTTTTTTCAAGTTTGATAAAGATTGAATTCTCGGTTACTTACTTACTGTTTAATTAAACACTGCATTGGCGAGCATGTGAACTTCCCCCAATTCCTAAAATATTTCGCAATGACCTTTCCGTATTTATTAATTAGGTACTAATGTTCTAAGTACGCGTATGAATAATGTTATTGTATAAACTGAATGAACACAAGATAGGAAATTTGACAGCTTCTAATATCCAGTGAACAACTTTTCTTGCTGCTCTAGGAATTCCCGATGATTTAAGTTGATGAAAATTTCTTTGCAATTTTATTCCTTCGGCGTACCCTTTCTAGTTTCAATGAAGTTATATATTCATGATCTTATTCATATGCACAAGCGAAATGAAAATGTTTTCATTTTTAACAAGGATTGATGTCGGCATATATAAATAAAGGATAATTGTATTTGATGTTAGTTAATTTTGATAATTTTGTCTGATTGAATCCACAATCTTTAGCTATTTTTTTTCTATTCCTTTTCTTTTTTGATCCATTAGCTCTGCGTTCTTCATATTGATCATTTTTAAAGATTGTTATGGTCCATTCAATAAATATTGCTTGGTTTTACATTCGTCTATGTTCTGTATAGCAACTTGCACTTGGAGGATCATTATTCTTAACATTGCTATTATTTCTACATTATTTCTACTGAATCGAAAATGAAATAAAGCCGCATTGCCTACAATGTATCCTTTACATATATCACAAGACTGCAATCTTTCACAAAAAATCAGAAACATTCTCCTGAAGCGAAAAAATATATAAATTTTCTACATGAAGTGTCCAAACATATAATTGCAATGTTCTAAAACGCAGCCTTACTTCATGATAATGGCATATTATAGAAAAATTATCGTGACACTTGTTTAATTTCAGCATCGATTGTCAAAAACTAGTCTACTTAAGAGAGCAGTTAATTTTCTCTAAGCTCCAAAAGAAGAAAAGAAATCATCATTGCTCATTTTCTTTTTCACACTTGTTGAAGTCATTGTTGTCCCACTTCTTACTACAGCTGGGTTTGCCAGACCGCCCGCTCCAATATTATCATTTTTCTTCATTGCGAAATTTGGTTGAGTAGTCCCACCTAAGTTATTTGCATTACTATTGGTAGCAGAGCCCCAATTATTATCAGACCCAAAACCTTCATACAAATTATTCGATGTCTTATTCATTTTTTCCTGTTGAACATGAGCACGTAGATCCGAAAACCCGTCATTACTTCCATCCGGTTCCGTGAGATTAGCAGTGATATCATTTGCAGCACTTGCTACAGAATTCCATAAACTCATTCCTGAGCTTTTTACTGTTCCAGTAAATTGCTGCATTGATTCCTGATCTTGTAACGCCGCAGATGCTGTTTGAATGCTACTCCTGCCAAAAGCTCCAAGAGTTGAAAAGGCTGAACCAAACCCAGAAACAATCGAATCTACATCAATATTTGAACCCATCCCACCACCATAGCCAGCGTTGGGATTGTAAGATGAATCACTGCCAATGCCCGCCATTCTACCACTAGACCCACCTCCACTTCCAACCCCTCCCATTCTACCACCGCCACCTCCAAATTTGGCAGCCATGCGTGATTTGGCTTCAGCTCGTAAACGAGTTTGACGTGCGATATATTCCTCATCAGATTCGCCAGTGAGACGCTCCATTCCGTTTGGATCTTCACCTGGAGCTCCACCCCTAGGCTTAGATCTAGCTGGTGACGGTGCTACTGAAACGGATGGCAAAGGAGGATCAGGTTTGCCACTTACTCGAGCCTTGAGCACATCTTTGTAATGTTGTGCAACTCGACTTTCGTATTTCGGTTTAATAGGTGTTGATGGGAGAACACCGTTGGAACTAAGGTAGGAAGAACATTTGCCATTTCCACCAGCTTTCATAAGACTCAGTTGAGCAGGTGTCCATGAATCCATTGCAATTGATCGGACGAAGGATATATGAACTCCAAGAGATCTACAGGATACAGTTCCGAAATATCCCAGCATATTTTTATAGAGAAATAAAGTTCAGGATAATTTGTAGGCCTTTCATCAGTAAGCGTGAGATACATCTTGCTTAGATACGTACCGGTGTACTCCACTGCATTCTAAACAAAACACAGTTCCGAAACTAACGCTAGCCCATTGCGGATGCTTCATACCACATTCCATACAGGCATTATTCCCTGGTAAGGCTTTGATAACCGCTTGATCAGCGGGAGACATTTGAGACATGATGGAAGAAATCGAAGGTTGATATTGATGATGGTGTTTGGTTGAGCTGAGATAGAAATGCTTTTGGTTGGGCAATGTGCTTATGACCTTCACACCCACATAGAAATGTCTAGTCTTTGTCCTGCTTGCAAATATTATTTTATTTATTAGATAGAAGAATAGGTATTTCGTAGTCTGAGTAAAATTTTACTCATGTATGTCCACGGTATCATGATACTGTAATTTTTACTCATACCAATTTATTTTCAGAATCATTATTTAGATAGGTACACGCGTTTTCAATATACTGCTGCTGTATGACAAACCAAAGAGTGTTGTTGTTACGTGTTTTTAGTCAGGAGAAACTTCAATTTTTCAATTAAGATGAATAGTTTGATAGTACATTACATATTTCAATCGATTACTAGAAACTATTATACCTACTCATAAGCTTCTTTAAACTTGCTGCTGTGGGTTGTTTCAGAAAGATTTTGTCCTCAAGGATTGAAGATAGAGAGCAAAATATGTTTTCTTTTTTATTTGTAGTCACCTCATCTTGACGAAACTTTTACGTCATGTCTGTTTCGTGATATGATGTCGACAGTAGAAACCTGAGAAACCAATGCATTCACCGTAGATTATCTAGACGTGGCTATAGTAAATCGCGGACTGCTGGGATGTAAATTTGGCATTGCAATTTGTGCATGATCAACAATCTTCACGATACAATTTGAATGGTCTGTTTCATCTTGGAAGACTCTTTATCCAGCTTGATGCAATGGATAAATTGCACCTTTTATCATTTGTCATAGTTTTGCGTCATCTTGATTCACATTTTACGTTTTATTAGAGTATCTGTGAATATTTTTTGAAACTCTGCTTGGTTGTTAATTTTATTCTGATCAATTCGTACAAAATATAAAATGAAATCATTTCAATCATACAAGTGTTCCAACAGGTGCTCTCTTTGTTCTATACAGAAGATTAATTTATATTAACAAAATGGAATTAGATACACATATTCCTTTCCTCTCAAAAAATTGTGATTCGGAGATACGATGCAAACACCACAACGAATTCTGAAACATTAAAGTCATGTGGACGTGTCTTTAAATTTGCATTGATACGACCTTGACTCTAAAAATCTCCGTGAAAGCAAGATGCAATTTTTCAATTTCATTGACACTGCGTCTTACTTCTTCATCGGAAACTCCTCAGGAAGAGCGGAGTACTTCGATCGCATCCTGAATTATAACTTGAGACACTTCGTCACTATTTGCTGCTGATTTAAGCAAGAACATCTCATAATCCTGTTGTGTATAAGGACTATTAGAAGGAAACAATTTCATCGAACATTCTTTGATGTAATTATTATATATCATGATCGAAGAAAGTTGCCTGTTATCCCTTTGAAAAAGCTAAAAAATTAACAACATTATCAACATAGCTCTCTCAAAATATTCTCAACCAAACGTTTATAGTTCTTACCACATGGTAAAATGACTTAATATTTTCCCCTTCACTTATCACTCTAAATCCTCTTTGATGGAGTTCATCATGGAAAGCTTCGATCTTTGCGTAACCGAAGAAATTTGGAAGGATTTCTCTCACCAATTTAACGTTGTCTCGAATGAAGAACGACTTCCCATGTGTTCTCCAACTCAGAGCAGTTGTAGTATCATTTCGCGAAAGCACTTCGAATAACTTCAGGAATTGGAAAAAAATCAAATGAAGTCCGAAAAGATTAAATTAGCCTCTCAAAACAGAATATTTAAGCGATTGGTGAATCATGTGGATTGTTACTCGTAAATTTAATGCGGTAAAAAAGACACATTCTGTGTAAACAACGAAATTAGTGCCCGTGGATTTAATTCATATAGATCAACGTACGTAGCTCAAGACAAGTTTCTTATAAAAAATTTGAAAAGAAGAATGATAGAGATGCAGGAAGGAGAAATCTCACCTTTTCTATGAATATTATCGCTCTTGAATTATGAATGTTGAAAGAAAGATCAACCTTATTTCGTACTTTGTTTTCCTCGTCATCACTACATGTTGACCTCAGGCTCACAAGCGCATTTGCAGCTTCAATGTCGTTCTCTATCTTTGCAGGCATTGTCCAAAACGTTTTGCTCAGCGAAACCTGATTGTGATGAGGAAGTGATATCAGTGTAAAGGAACTTATTTTTATTATGACCCTTCATTTCATTGTTGAGTTGAAAAAGAGGTTTTCAGGTTATTATTGTATTTCGGTACGGTACGCTTTGCAATACATTAGTTCATTATTTAGAGTCAAATTTGATATGAATACTATTCCTACGTAAGAAAAGAAAAACTCATTAAATGCTCCTTTGACGTTTTAGTCTATAAGATCCAGAAGTAAAGTAAAGATTTAAACAATGGATCAAACTCAATTGAAATATTTAGCTTTGGTTTATGTTTGCATGCAAGTAAGTAGGATTAACTTATTTATCGTATAAACTTTTGATGCAGAAATTGACTATTGTACATCCGAAAGTTACACCTATCACAAGTCTATAGGGTCATTATGTTTTTCTACGTCAATCTATGTACATATCGGAATACGATAAAATCAAATAGATGTGGTAAGAAACTCCTATCAAAGAAGAGAATTCCTCCAATTTAGAATGACTTCCTCATCGTTATTCAATCTTTTTGACAGCAGCAGTCAACTTTATGGTTTTAAAACAAAAATACATGTAAATGTTTTTTTATTTCAGAAGATCACTTCCCCAAATTGTTATGACTGGTCAAAATATTTAATGGTACTATACCGTAACATTGTCATGCGATTCTGAAAAGGACAAAAAATTTTGAAAATGTCCAATATACCAAAGACAACCATTATTAAAAAA
>Ga0209092_10000546_pt1 | contig 37307 bp, 38 predicted proteins | sample FraStrMetagenome_FD_187446 | JGI IMG/M metagenome (GOLD analysis project Ga0209092, IMG submission 187446) | Marine eukaryotic phytoplankton communities from Arctic Ocean - Fram Strait ARC3M Metagenome (SPAdes) (version 2) | ecosystem: Environmental > Aquatic > Marine > Oceanic | place: Fram...
AAAAATCCGAAATATGCTCCTTGTCCCCTTCTATTAAATATGGTTACTGCTGGAAAGTTAGGTGTAAAAAGTGGTGAAGGGTTTTACGATTACAGCGAAAGTAGAAAGGCTGAAAAAGTATCAAAACAATTTTTATAATTTTTCAAATCACCTCTTAAACAATGGCAAAAATAATTCCTTTTAAAGCTGTTCGTCCTACACGTGATAAAGTTGGATTAATTGCATCTAGATCTTACGAAAGTTATTCGGCAAAGGAAAAAAATGCACGCTTACGCGATAATCCATTTTCTTTCTTGCATATTTTAAATCCAGGCTTTAAATATCAAAAAAGGATTACCGGAGAACGGCGTTATACGTTAGTAAAAAATCGATACAAGGAATTTAAAGAAGAAGGAAGTTTTATTCAAGACAAAAATCCAAACTTTTACTTTTATAAAATTATTAATAAAGACGGACATGAATTTAATGGAATTATAGCTGGAGCTAGCGCTTTAGATTATCAAAATAACGTAATAAGAAAACATGAGAACACTTTGCTAAAAAAAGAAGTGCTATTTGAACAATATTTAAAAACCGTAGGTTTTAACTCAGAGCCTGTTTTATTAACTTATCCAGACAACAAAGACTTAAAAGAAATATTAGAAACTGCTATGCAATCAAGACCTGAGTATGAATTTACAACTACGTACCGGGATACTCATTATTTATGGAATATTGATGATAAATCAATCATTAGTAAAGTAGAAAGTATCTTTTCTGAAATGAACAAACTCTACATTGCTGACGGACATCATAGATCAGCTTCCTCAAGTCTTCTAGCCTTAGATCTTGAAAAAGAAAATCGAAACCACACAGGCAAAGAAGCATATAATTTTTTTATGAGTTATTTAATTCCTGAAAGTGATTTAAAAATTTATGAATTTAATAGATTAATAAGAGATTTAAATGAGCTCAGTAAAGAAGAATTTTTAATTTCAATCGATCAATATTATCGTATTGAAAATCGAGGTTGTGTTTATTACAAACCAACAAAAAAACATCATTTTAGTATGTATTTAGATGGAGAATATTATTCGCTCTACTTAAGAAAAGAGGAATATACAATCGAAAATTCATTGGATAGTTTAGATGTTCAAATTTTATACGATACTATTTTAAAACCTATATTAGGAATACAGGATTTACGTAATAATGATCGAATCGAGTATCCACACGGAAATTCAGATTTGGCTTATTTAAAATCAAAGATTGATTCTGGCGAATTTGTTGTAGGTTTTAATTTACTTCCAGTCACAATCCAAGAATTAAAAAATGTTGCCAATGAAGGACTTACGATGCCTCCAAAAAGCACTTTTATAGAACCTAAATTACGTAGCGGAATTACGATTTATGAATTTTAAAGAATGAGTATAAAAGATAATCTTGAAAATATAAATTTAAAAATTTCCTCTGAAGTTTGTTTAGTAGCAGTTTCAAAAACAAAACCTATAAGTGATATTTTAGAAGCTTATGATTGTGGACAACGAGTTTTTGGTGAAAATAAAATTCAAGAACTAGTTGAAAAACACAAAAAATTACCAAAAGATATCGAATGGCATATGATTGGGCATATCCAACGTAATAAAGTGAAATATATGGCTCCATTTATCAGTTTAATTCACTCTGCAGATAGTTACAGACTAATCAAAGAGATCAATAAACAAGGAAAAATAAACAATAGAGTTATTAATTGTTTGCTTCAAATTAAAATTGCATCAGAAGAAAGTAAATTTGGTTTTACCGAAAAAGAAGCAACTGATTTTTTAAATTCTGACGAATATGTATCATTTGGAAATATTAAGATAGTTGGCTTAATGGGGATGGCAACTTTCACTGAAGATCAAAAAAAAATTGATCAAGAATTTAATAAATTAAAAATCTTTTATGAAAAAGTAAATAGATCGGATAGTCAGATCAATATATTATCTATGGGAATGAGTGATGACTATCCAATAGCTATTCGTAACGGTAGCACTATGGTTCGAATAGGAAGTTCCATCTTTGGTAAAAGGAACTATATAAAAAAATAATCATTTGTATGCAATTCTAGATATAGAGACCACTGGAGGTAAATACAATGAAGAAGGTATTACTGAAATAGCCATATATAAGTTTGATGGCCATGAAATTGTAGATCAATTCAGTAGTTTAGTGAATCCTGAAAAAAACATTCAACCCTTTGTTGTAAACTTGACTGGCATTAATAACAAAATGCTCTACAATGCTCCAAAATTTTACGAGGTAGCCAAGCGTATTATTGAAATTACCGAGGATTGTATATTAGTTGCTCACAATGCACAGTTTGACAATAGAATATTAACTACAGAATTTGCTAGACTTGGCTATTCGTTTGAAAAAGAAATAGTTTGCACAGTTGAATTATCGAAAAAACTATTGCCTGATCTTCCATCCTACAGTCTTGGTAAATTAGTTAGATCTCTTGGAATTCCTATTGCAGACCGGCATCGAGCTCAAGGCGATGCAAAAGCTACTGTTGAACTTTTTAAACTTCTACTTGAAAAAGATATAAAAAAAGAAATTATCTCTAGTATCGTAAGAAAAGACCCGAAAAAGCAATTAGAACCTAAATTACTGGATATTATAAATACCTTACCTACAACGACTGGAGTTTATTACATGCATCGTAAAAATGGAAAAATAATATATGTAGGCAAAAGTAAAAATATCAGAAAAAGAATTATTCAACATTTTACCAATGATAACAAGAAGTCAAAAAAAATTCAGCTGGAAGTCGTTTCTGTTAGTTATGAAGAAACTGGAAATGATTTAATAGCGCTTTTAAAAGAAAGCCAAGAAATTAAAACACTAAAACCTATTTTTAATCACGCCCTAAAAAGAAATATATTTCAAAGCCAATTGTATTCATTTTATGATGATAAGGGTTATTTAAATTTAAAAATTGAAAAAAACACCGAACAAAATTCCAATGATAATGTTATAACAACATTTAGTAACTATCAACAAGCAAAGAATTTCTTATATAAAATAAATGACGAATTTCAATTATGCCAAAAATTAAATCATCTTGAAAAAAGTGAGAGTACCTGTTTTAATTATGGTTTAAAAACTTGTAATGGCGCTTGTATTAATAAAGAAAAAGTATCTGAGTACAACCTCAGAGTACTAAAGTATATTGAAAAAAGCAGTTATCAATTTGACCATATGCTTATAATTGATAAAGGTCGTTTTTTAGAGGAGAAATCTGTAATATTAATTGAAAATGGAATCTATAAGGGTTATGGTTTTTATAATTTAAATTTTCAAATAAATACACCCGAAGTATTAAAATCAATTATTAATCCAATGGAAAATAATAGAGATACCCAACACATCATTCAAAGCTATTTACGTAAATATAAAGTTCAAAAAATTATAAACTTAGAATAGCTTCTAAAAGTATTTTACTTAAATTTATACTTATTTAAAAAAAATTAAAACATTATACGGAAATACCTGGCGAACTAAACTTCATACAATTATATATGAGGCAGATACTCCTCTGGGAAAACTGTTCGACTTAGTGTTGCTAATGCTCATATTCTTTAGTATTGTTCTAGTCATGCTAGAGAGTGTTAAAGAAATCGACAAAATATATCACGATATACTTTATTATGGTGAGTGGATTATTACTATCTTTTTTACAATTGAGTATATAGTAAGAGTTATTACAGTAAAAAATCCTTCGAAATATATTTTTAGTTTTTATGGTATTATTGATTTTATTTCCACCATTCCATTATACCTTTCCTTTTTCATAGTAGGTTCGCAGACACTTCTTACTGTTAGAGCTTTAAGACTTTTAAGAATATTTAGAATATTAAAAGTAACCCGTTACATAGGCGAATCCAATAAGTTAGTTAAGGCATTGAGGAATAGTAGAATTAAAATATTCATTTTTTTATTCGTGGTGGTAATAATTGCTATTATATCAGGTACTTTAATGTATTTAATTGAGGGAGAAGACAGCGGTTTTAAAAATATACCTGTCAGTGTTTATTGGAGTATAGTAACATTGACTACAGTTGGATATGGAGATATTCACCCTGTATCCCCTTTAGGACAGTTTCTCGCGTCTTTGTTAATGATTTTAGGATACGGAATTATCGCAGTTCCAACAGGTATTGTAAGTGCTGAGTATACAAAGTATACTGATGAAGTTCAATTAAATACACAAGTCTGTGATAATTGCAATGAAGAACTTCATAGTGATAATGCTAATTTTTGCCATCAGTGTGGTAAAAAACTTAATCAAAAGATAAGTTACTAATTTAGAATTAATACGTGCAAAGAAAACCTTTACTTATTTGTATTGTTGGTCCTACTGCAATCGGAAAAACTTCGTTATCGATAAAGGTAGCCAATCATTTTTCAAGTGAAATAATTTCAGCTGATTCTCGACAATTTTATAAAGAAATGACTATTGGTACAGCGGTACCAACCAAAGAAGAATTAAAATTAGCCAAACATCATTTTATTCAAGATAAATCAATCCATGAACCCTACACAGTTGGGGATTTTGAAGAGGCTACCATAAAAAAATTAAACGAATTATTTAAAAAAAAATCAAAGGTAGTGATGGTTGGAGGTTCTGGCCTTTATGTAGATGCGGTAGTTAAAGGATTGGATGAATTCCCATTAGCACAAAAATCTATTAGAGATAGTTTAAATATTGATTTTCAAGAGAAAGGAATTGAATATTTACAGAACAAATTAAAAGAAAGAGACCCGAAGTATTATGACATGGTAGATTTAAATAATCACCAAAGAATAATTCGAGCTCTAGAAGTTTGTGAGTCGCAAAACAAACCTTATTCCTCTTTTTTAAAATCAGAATGTAAATCTAGAGAGTTTGATACAATTTATATAGGCCTTGAAGCCGACAGAGAAGTTGTTTATGATAAAATAAACAAGAGAGTAGACCAAATGATATCGGATGGTTTGTTTGAAGAGGCAAAGGGTTTGTTCGCAGACAGAAAACTTAATGCATTAAAAACCGTTGGTTACAAGGAAATCTTTTACTTTATGGAAGGAATCATTACTAAAGAGCAGGCAATACAGGATATAAAAAAAAATACAAGAAGATTCGCCAAAAGACAAGGAACGTGGTTTAGAAAAAACAAAAATATTAACTGGTTTAATTACAAGGCTGATATAATTGAAATACTCAAACTAATAGAAAACTTCCAAACCGTATCTTAATAAATAGAATTTAATAGAAAAAACTCTGTTAATGATCAACTTCACTTTTTATTACTAAACGAAATCCCTCACCATGAATGTTGATTATTTCTACTTCTTCATCTTTACCTAAATACTTACGTAATTTTGCTATATATACATCCATACTACGAGATGTAAAGTAATTGTCATCTCTCCATATTTTTGTAAGCGCAAGTTCACGTGGCATCAAATCATTTTTGTGTAATACCAATAATCTTAATAAATCATTTTCTTTAGGAGATAGTTTGATTGGATTTTCATTGTTATAAGTTAAAAAACGAAGCCTTGAGTTTAAAAAGAAATTACCTATTTTGAATTCAAATTCTTTACTTTCAGTTACTGTGTCAGTAGTTTTCCTTTGTATAATGGCTTTGATTTTCATTAAAAGAACTTCGCTGTCAAAAGGTTTGTTCAAATAGTCGTCAGCACCTACTTTATAGCCTTTTAAAACGTCCTCTTTAAGCGCTTTAGCTGTTAAAAAAATAATCGGAACATCCGTATTTTTTTCTCTAATTTCTTTTGCCAAAGTAAATCCATCCTTGTAAGGCATCATTACATCTAGTATACAAAGATCAAAATCTTCTTTTTTAAATTTCTCAAATCCTTCCATACCATTTTTTGCATGAGTTACATCGTAATCATTCATAGCTAAGTAATCTTTTAAGACGGTACCAAAATTTGGATCGTCCTCTACTAAAAGAATTTTTTTGTTTTCAATTTCCATAATATCAAGTTATTAATTCTAATTTAATGATAAAGGTACTACCGTTACCCTTTTCACTTTCAACATTTATTTCAGCATCATGGTCGTCCAATATCCGTTTAACGTAGGAAAGACCCAAGCCATGACCCTTAACGTTGTGAATATTACCCATCTGCTCTCTATAAAATTTTTCAAATATTTTCTTTTGCACTGCTTTACTCATGCCTATCCCTTTGTCTACCACTTTTACGACGACATAATTACTTGCATTTTCAGTATAAATATCTATTTCGGGAGCACCCTCGGTGTATTTAATACCATTATCAATTATATTTACTATGATATTGGTTAGGTGAAAATCACTACCAAATATATTTGAATTTTCTGCAAAAAAATGAGTTTTTATGTATCCACCTTTGTTTTCAACAATCAGACTGACATGGGTTACCGCATCTGTTATTATTTCATGCAAGTTAACCGCGGCTTTTTCTAGATCTAATTCGTCTTTTTCTAGCTTAGAGATTCTTAATACATTTTCAACTTGGGTATGCATTCTTCGATTTTCTTCACGAATCATGTTATGATATCGGGATATAAATTCCTTATTGTCTTTAACTTTTGGGTTTTTTAAAGCATCAAGAGCTAAATTTATAGTGGCTATGGGTGTTTTAAACTCATGCGTCATATTATTAATAAAATCTGTTTTTATTTGGGATATCTGACGTTGTTTTAAAAGTTGTTTTAATGCGCTAGCATAGGTAAAGACTATAAAACCAGTAAACATTAAAGAAAGTATTGCCATTCCTATTATAGAACTTAATACAAGGTTTTTCTTGTCAGAAAAATTTACAAAAAGCTGAAAATTTGTTTTTAATTCATTGTTAACAAATAATGGAACTCCATAGGTTATCGAAGGGTCCAATATAAAATCTTTTGAACGTATTTTTGTAGAAAGATCATTACTGTAAACAGCATATTCAAAACTAGTAGTTAAACCTAACTTTTCGAGTTGATTACGAATTAATTCTTCAATTTTTTTTCCTGATATTCTTTTATGAATGGGTATTTTAGTTAGGATATTTTTGTAGGCATTTTCAAACTGATTTTGTTCATAGTCTTTTAACCTTTTAAAAGATTCTGATTTGGATTGAACATTCTTGCTCCCGTCAACACCTGATGTAATTTTGGTGGTAATTTTCCTACTGGTAATTTTTTTGAATTGGATGCTATCTATTTCGAGATCCAATGCACTTGTTGATAGTTTATAATTTTCTTCAAGTATGCCGTCTGAAAAAATGTAGGTTTCATCCTCCCTATCATTAGTTATTGTATAAATAAGTTCGTTAAAACTAGCTTGGTCAGGTACTTGTATGGTATCAATAATACTATTATAAACGTTGTAATACTTTTCAATTTCTTCTAATTGAATTTCTTTAGAGACAGCTATTAAAAGTTGACGCACATTTAGCGTAAACTGCTCTTCTCTACTTTGATACGAATTTTTTATCCAGTATCCCTGTAAAAACATGATTCCCAAAAGGGAAAGAGTCATTAAAACTATCAATAAGGGAAATAACCGGTTATTCATATATCAAAAATATAGTTTTAACATTTAGAGATTAGTCTATTTAACCAAATGTTAACAAAAATTAAATCTCGTTATTCTTAATACTTTCAAGTAAGTACAGGTGAATTTTCCTTACAGAATCTTTTGTTTTTTCTAATTGGGTATTTTCTATAATCGTATCGGCCAATAAAATTTTTTCATCATCACTCCATTGATTTTTTATTCTAGTTTTGATTTCGAGAATCGTAAGTTGATCTCGTTTCATGACTCTTTGTATCCTAACTTTTTCAGGTGTAGTAATCAAAATTGTGTGATCACAGGACTTATAACTTCCATTTTCAAAGAGGATGGCACTTTCCTTAATGCAGTAAGGCCCTTTTTGTTTTTTTAACCACTTTAGAAAATCTTCAGCAACTTTAGGATGAATGATGGCATTTATTTTTTGTAGTAAGGCTTCATCGTTAAAAATTTTTTTTGCTACATAATTTCGATCTATTTTTTGATTCTGATAAGCATTTTTTCCAAGTAATTCAATGATTTTTTTTCGAACTATTTTTGAAGTATTGGTAATTATTTTTGCTCTTTCATCGGCAATGTAAATTGGAATACCTTTGTTTTCAAACAAAAAAGCAATCGTAGTTTTGCCACTGCCTATTCCCCCGGTTAATCCAACAATTTTCATTTTAAAATTAAGTAATTTACTTTATCCTGGCGTAATTCAGCATTCAAAATAGAGTCAGGAAATTTAATTAGTTTTGGGATCATGTAATTCTCTAATTCATTTTTATTGTGATAATCAATTTCAATTAAAAAGTCAGAGGTTTTAATTTTATTAAAACTCTCTAATGATACATCAAAGTCGATAACAATACTTTCAGGTAATAATTTAATATTAGAATCGGTTGGTGAATTTTTTAAAGACACTGGAATTAATATAGATTTTTGTGTGAACTCCTTTACTTCTATAGCTATTGTTACCTCACTTTTTTCGAAAGAAAGTTTTTTTTCAAAACTGGTATTTAAATCTACTTCCATAGAAATATTTTCTGATACATCAGAAATTGAGAGTAAGTGTGTAAAAATTTCATTCAAAGTGTCTAATTGATGAGTAGGACCAGAAACCTCGATAGAATCAGGTATTATTCTAATTGCTCCAACAGCTTTATATCCTTCGGTGTAACTAATATCGTCGATTAGTGTAACTTTCAATCTTTTAGTCTCTAATTTATCAAGTAATATTTCTAATTGATTGGTGGAAATATTTTTTATGATAATATCGCTTTCTAATTGATTCGCTATAATTTTTTTAAAATCATCTGGAGGTATTAAGACTACAGATTTTTCATGGTTATAATATTCTCCTAAATCGATGTAAATTTTAGGTCTATTTATTTTATAAAACAGAAAATCAAAACCACTAGCAGTCAAATCGAAGGAAATGTCATTTTGATTTTTGTCAGAAACAATGATTCCGTGAGGTGTATTTGTATATACAACTTCTACATCTATACTTGCCGTAAAATCACGTGAAAACTTAGAGAGAAACCAAATAAATGCAGCTATCAGCAGAAATAGCAAAAACATCTTTGGCTTACCTTTTTTTTGTTTATTTGAATTGATGTTGGTCATTATAAATATTACTATTTATAAATTTACTTAAAAAATAGTTTAGGAAATTGTTTTTCTGGATCTCTTTTTAAAAAGTTTATTAAAAAAGTAGACTTTAAGAAAGATAAACCATAAGCTGTAAATTGAATAAAAAGAGCAATAAGTGAATACAGTCCAACTAAAAAACTTTTATTTTTAAAAGTTGAATCTGCAACAATTAAAAATAAATAACTTAACAAAGGGACAAAAAATAATGAATTGTAGTAAATACCTAAAAATATGGAGCAAAAAGAAAAAAGAATGAATATCGTAGGTAACCAAAATGTAAATTTAGCTGACTTAGGATGCCATTTGTTAAGTATGGGCCTTACCAATCCAAATTTTGAAATTTGTAAATAAAACTTACTCCAAGATATTCTACGTTTATGATATACAAATGCATTTGGTATGAATACCGTTTGATAATTAAGTTCTAAAACTCTATATGACAAATCAGGATCCTCACCAGGATGAATATTTGAAAAACCATTTGTTTTATTAAAAACTTCTTTTGAAAGCCCCATATTAAAACTTCTAGGTTCAAATTTTTGTATACTTTTTTTATTACCTCTAATTCCCCCTGTAGACAATAAAGAGGTCATTGTATAGTTAATTGCTTGTTGTATCGAAGAAAAACTACTGTCAGAAGTGTCAGCTCCACCAAAACAATGATAAAATTCTATCTCTAAAAATTGGTTAACGGTTTTAAGATAATGGGAAGGTAAAATACAGTCAGAATCTAAAATAATAAAATAATTGCCTTTGGCAATTTTCATTCCAAAATTTCTAGACGAACCAGGCCCAGAATTTTTCTTATAATGGTATGAGATATCTAATTTAGAATTGAAAAAAGAGACAATATCATTACACTTTATTGTAGATCCGTCTTCTATAATAACTATTTCAAAATCATCAACAAAATCTAGATTACAAAAACTTTCTAATAATTCATATATTTCGTCAGGTCTGTTAAATACTGGTATTATAAAGGAATATTTAATTGTATTAAGCATTTAATAAGCATTATTAAAATAAGTCAGATCCTTCTGCTATAAATCCTTTACTACCTTGAACATCATCTGAAAAATAAACTATTTCATAAAAGTTTCCATAACTTCATTACTCACTCCCATATTAGAAAATCCACCGTCATTATAAAGATTTTGTAAAGTAACTCTTTTAGTTAAGTCACTAAACATCGCTACCGTATAATTAGCACAATCTAATGCCGTTGCATTGCCTAGAGGGGACATTTTTTCTGCATAAGCAATGAACCCGTCAAAACCTTTAACTCCCTGACCTGCGGTAGTTGGTGTGGGTGACTGTGAAATTGTATTTACTCGAACGTTTTTGTCTCTTCCAAAGAAATAACCAAAACTACGAGCTATTGATTCCAGATAAGCCTTATTATCTGCCATATCATTATAATCTGGAAAGACTCTTTGAGCGGCCATGTAGGTTAAAGCGACAATACTTCCCCATTCATTCATTGCATCCTTCTGGTAAATAACTTGCATAACCTTATGAAAGGAACCAGCAGAAACATCCCAGCCTTTATGAGTAAAAGAATAATTTTGATCGGTGTATGCTTTTCCTTTCCTTACATTTACTGACATCCCAATAGAATGAAGTACAAAATCTAATTTACCGCCTAAAATTTCCATAGACTTACTAATTAAATTTTCTAAATCTTCCAGATTAGTTGCATCAGCTGGAATAATTTCAGAATTAGTTTTATTTGCTAATTCATTAATTTGACCCATTCTCATTGCTATTGGAGCATTTGTCAAAACGAAACTTCCTCCTTCTGCATGAACTTGTTCAGCTGTTTTCCAAGCTATAGAATTTTCATCTAATGCTCCAAAAATAATTCCTCGTTTTCCTTTCAATAAGTTATATGCCATGTTTTTATTTTATTGCTAATGGGTAAATATACGTTTTAATTTAGTAATTCTTTAGCTTGATTAATTGCAGATATGGATTTGTTTTTACCACCAATCATCTCTGCAATTTCGTTAATTCTTTCTCTTTCATTTAAAATCGAAATACTAGTCTTGGTGATGTTATTGATATCTTCTTTGTATATTTTAATATGTTGATTTCCTACGGCAGCAATTTGAGGCAAATGAGTGATATTAATCATTTGCATCGTCATACTCATCTCTTTTAGTATCGCAGCCATTTTGTAGGCAATTTCTCCTGATATTCCGGTGTCAATTTCATCAAATATTGATGTAGGCAACTGTTTATATTGAGCTACAACTGCCTTCACAGCTAACATTATCCTGCTAAGCTCACCACCAGAAACCACTTTTTTTAAAGGCCCAAAATTATGACCTTTATTGGCAGTAAATAACAATTCTAAAATATCTGTTCCATTTTGTTTGAATACTTCGCTATTGGATAAATTAAACTCAAAGGAAGCATTGGGCATCCCCAATTCAGATAGAAAATCAGAAAGTTTTTCTTTTAGAGTGGGAATAACATTTAATCTTCCTGTATGGATTTTTTCAGAAAATTCAACTAATATATTTTTTAGATTTTTTTGTGTGAGTGATAATTTATCAATTTCACTATCTAGATTATTAGTGACAGAAACTTTTTCTTGTAAACTCTCTTGAATAGTGAGTAATTCATGAATAGTCACAACAGAATGTTTTTGCTGTAATTTATATATCTTTTGTAGCTTGTTATGTATTTCATTTAGCAAAGATGGATCAGACTCAATGGATTCAGAAATACCAATTGTTTCATCTGCGATATCTTCTAATTCAATAATTACACTATTTAATCTTTCGTATAAACCATTAAATTCAGTAGATAAACTTTGTAATTTTAAAAGTGAATTTAGAGCAGTTTTAAGTGAGTTTAGTGTTCCGAAATCATCTTCATTAAACACATTGTTTATATTCAATAGAATTTCCTGGATTTCTTCTACATTATTTAACCTTTTATATTTTTTTTCAATTTCTTGTTGATTTACTTGATGTAAATCTGCATCAACTAATTCATTAAATAAGAAAGTATTATAGTCTAATTCTTTAGAGGCAGTGTCTTTCTTATAGATTAATTCGGTAATCGTTTCTGAAATCTCATTATACTCATCGAGTTTTTCTAAATAATTTTTTAAAAGAATTTTATTTCCAGCTAAAATATCTAAAATATCCAATTGATATTTTTCTGAGAATAAAGAGGCGGTCTCGTGTTGGCTATGAATATCAACTAAAGAAGTTGATATGGCCTGCAATTGAGATAATGAAACCGGGGAGTCATTAATAAAAGCTCTTGATTTACTTGATGGTAATAATTCTCTTCGGATTATCGTATGAGGATCAAAATCTAAATCATGATCTTTAAATAAATCCATAAATAATTTATCCTCTAAAAAAAAATCAGCTTCAATAACACATTTAAGTAGATTGTCTCTGACAGAATTTAAATCCGCTCTTTTACCTAGAATTAGTTCTAATGCACCAAGCAATATTGATTTACCTGCTCCAGTTTCACCTGAAATAGATGTCAAACCGGATTTAAAATTAATTGTAATATCCTCAATTAGAGCAAAGTTTTTTATAAATAACTTGGTAATCAATATGGTGATTTTTGAAAAATGTTGATAAGACTAAAATAATATAAAATAAAATATCAAAAAAATTAATATCGTATTTTAGACCAACTACTTCTCTTGGTTGGTGCTATTCGGTTTAAGTTATTTATTAATGAGGTAACATTTATGGCCGGTCCATCAGAAAATATACGTTGTATTTCATCAGATTTAGCATCGAAAAAAGTCCTTAACAAATAAGAATTCGGTCTTCTGTCATTAATTCCTTTAAGTGTGTTAATGGCTGCTGAAATGGTTGTTTTAGCAATTTTTGGTGAATTATGCATTTTGTCCATTCCTAATCGATGGTAGTTATACATAACTGTATGAAATTCTCTATATACTTGTGATAGTAAAGCATCATTAAAAGAATAACGTGATTGTTTACCGTCTGTAGACTTCCAGCCTTTGGACCCTCCGGTTGCGGCAGTATTCACAATTTGTTTTGCTGTAGAAAAATAAGACTCTCCTCCATCGATTTCAAAGGTATCAGAATCTAAACCAATTATGGTATAGACATGAAATGCAATAACAGAAACTAAATTTGAGTCAAAGCTATTTACGTTGAATACCAATGGTTGGAATTCTACATATGAAAAATTAAATTGTTTATCGTTATAATTATATATAGGACTCGAATAAGTAGATTGGTAAATCGGTCTAGAAGCTTGGATTTGAATTGTCGCATTAAAAATGTTAGAATCAAAAGAATTTATTATGATAGACATGTTACAATCTATCTTTTCTTGATTGTTATAATTTTTATCAGTCCAAATAGTGGTGTTAATGAATTCAGTAAGCTGAGTTTCTAAAGTTCTAAATATTTGATTATTAGGTTGGCCTGTTTGCTCTGCATTGATAGAAATCGTACAATTTAATTCTTGAGCGTTTATAAATTGAGATGTTATAAAGATGAATAATAAAACTATTTTTTTACACATGAATTTCTCTTATAATATATTTTAAAATATCGAAAGCGACTTCCTTTTTAGATTTAACCTCATAAGGAATAATTTTATTGTCTTTAGATATTAAAGTTATTTTGTTGGTGTTAATTTTAAAACCAGCACCTTGATCGTTTAGCGAATTTAATACAATTAAATCTAAATTCTTTTTTTTAAGTTTTGTTTTTGCATTTTCTAATTCGTTTTGTGTTTCCAATGCAAAACCAACTAGAAACTGACACTTTTTTATTTTACTCAAAGATGTTAATATATCTTTCGTTTTAGTCAATTTAAGAGTTAAACAATTCTTATCTTTTTTTATCTTTTGGCTTGCAACAGTTTTTGGAGTAAAATCAGCTACTGCAGCACTTAAAATCGCAATATCACAATTATTAAAAAATTCGTGCGAAGCTTTATACATTTCTTCAGCAGTACTTACGTCAATAACTTGGATCGCTTCGTTATTAGTTTTTATACTTACAGGCCCAGAAATTAATTTTACTTGAGCACCAAGACTAGCTGCTGCCTCTGCTAAAGCATAACCCATTTTACCACTAGAGTGATTTCCTATAAACCGAACAGGATCTATTGACTCATAGGTTGGACCAGCAGTAATCAAAATACATTTATTTTTTAACGGAAGTTGATCTAATATATTTTTTTCAACAAAAGAAACAATATTTTGAGGTTCAGCCATTCTACCCATTCCAGAAAGACCACTAGCTAATTCACCAACCTCAGCAGGAATTTGAAAATTTCCAAAATCGGTAAGTTTTTTAAAGGTGGCTTTAGTAGAAGGGTGTTTATACATGTCCAAATCCATGGCTGGAGCATAATAAACAGGACATTTTGCAGAAAGATAAACGGCTAATAACAAATTATCACAAGTTCCAGTTACCATTTTTGACATTGTGTTTGCAGTGGCTGGTGCTATGATAAATAGATCTCCCCATTGTGCAATGTCTACATGGTTATTCCATTGAGCATTATCATCATCTGCGCTGGTAAATGAAGAATACACTTCGTTTTTTGAAAGCGTTGAAAGGGTTAGTGGTGTAACAAATTCTTTGGAAGCAGGAGTCATCACCACTTTGACATTGGCTCCTTTTTTTATAAGTAATCTGGTAAGAAATGCAGATTTGTAAGCAGCTATACCGGCAGTAACTCCTAGTATGATATTTTTACCACTTAAAACTGACATTTTTTAATTTTCTAATTCTTCGTCCTTGGTATTTCTATGATAAATTTTACTCTCTAGCCACTCTTGAACAGCTATTGCATGAGGCTTTGGTAATTTCTCGTAAAATTTAGAAACTTCAATTTGTTCTTTATTTTCAAAGATTTCTTCTAAACTATCGTTATAAGTAGCAAACTCATCTAATTTTTCAAGTAACTCTTTTTTAATATCACCATTTATCTGAACTGCTCTTTTAGAAATTATAGATATCGCCTCATATATATTGTTGGTAGGTGCATCTACTAAATTCTTGTCGATGGTAGTAGTATTTGATGGTGCTTCTGTGTTTTTTAAATCTCTCATGTCGTAATTGTTAGCTAGAAACTTTAATTGTTTCTATTTTTTTATCTATATCTTTTTTTATTTCTTTTGCTTTTTCAGCTAGTTCACTTTGTCCGTAATATTTCATAAAGTCATTGAAGTATTCAATAGCTACTTGCAAACGGTTCTCTACTTTTTTTGGAACACTTTGTAATGCCAATTCATACTGAGCTTGAAACCTTCCAAAATAAGCGTCTTCTCTAAAAATTGAGCCTGGATGGTCACTAATAAAATTTTCAAAAGCAATTATTGAATTTTTATAACTGTTTAAAGCCAATCCTGTTTTTAAATATTGCTTTGCTACTTCAATATCTTTTTTCTGAAGCTTATAAGTAAGCTCTTTAACTTTTTTATTTGCTTCTTTTCTATATTCTGAATTTGGATAGGTATCGATAAATGCCTGAAGTTTTTCCAATCCTGTATAGGTGTCTTTCTGATCTAATGAATAGACAGGGGATAATTCATAATAACTAGATGCTGAGTAATAGGCTGCAGTTTCTACGCTATCACTTTTTGGATAAGATGCGGCAAATCGCTCAAACTGATAACCTGACAAATAATAATCTTCCAGTTTATAATAAGTGTCTGCGTACATAAACATTAATTTTTCTGCTTGTGGTTTTCCTCTGTAAACAGGTACAATTTGCTCCATTAATTTTAAAGCTTTTTTATATTTACCTCTTTTGTACAAATTTTCAGACATAGCATATTTCAAACCAGAATCTGGGTTTTTTAACATCTTCTGATACTCACTACATGAAGAAAAAAGAAGAACTAAAAATATAAATCTTAAACTTTTTACCATAGTTTTAAAAACATCGTGCAAAAGTAATCAAAATTAAAATAGTATAAAACTTATTGATGCACTAAAGTTCTTAGGCAGTAATTGAATTAATAGGGATTTAAAAATAGTTAAATGTTAATTTTTAAATTTGAAACAAAGGATTCAATTTTTTCTCTTAACTGACTAGTAACAGAAACTAATGGAAGTCTTACAAAGTCTTCACAAAGCCCTATTTTTTTAAATACTGCTTTTATTCCGGCTGGATTACCCTCTTCAAAAATATAATCGATAATTGGTGAAAGTTGATAATGAATTTTATATGCTTTATCAACTTCTTTTTTTAATCCAAAATTTACCATCTGTGAAAATTCATAGGGAAACCCTTCTCCAATTACCGATATAACACCGGATCCTCCTGCTAAAATAATTGGTAAAGTAATCATGTCGTCACCAGATATGACCAAAAATTCTTTTGGACAAATTTCTATTAATTTCATAGCTTGGACTAAATCTCCGGCAGCTTCTTTTATAGCAACAATATTTGTATAATTTCTCGCTAATTTATTTACTGTTTCTGGAGCAATATTTGAAGATGTTCTTCCAGGCACATTATAGATGATTAAAGGTTTACTTGAAATTTTTGAAATTGCTGAAAAATGTTGAAAAATTCCTTCTTGAGTAGGTTTGTTGTAAAATGGCGATACAGAGAGTATTGCACTAAAGTTTGTTAGATCTGTATTTTTTATCTCGTTTATAACGGCGTTTGTATCATTTCCTCCTATTCCTAAAACCAGAGGCAATCTCTCATTATTAACACTCACGACTGTTTTAATGACCACTTCTTTTTCCTGCTTTGTGAGGGTTGCACTCTCAGCAGTAGTCCCTAAAACGACTAAATAGTCGATTCCGTTGTCAATATTAAAATTTACAATTTTTTTTAAAGCATTGATATCTATAGATAAGTCCTCTTTAAATGGAGTGACTAACGCAACTCCTGTACCCATTAATTCTTTCATTATTATTTTTTTTAAAAATACTAATTGATTTTATTCAATACTTTAAAGTATTTTAACAATTCGCTTTTAACATCCAAGTTTTTTTGAGGGTCAACATTAATTATTAAATCGAATAACCGGTTATCAACACCATTAAAACCTACTTTAAATTTCGCTTTACTTTTGGAAGTCATCAAGTTTAAATAATTATTTTTAGTATCGTAATAACTTACTAATACATCTAATTGTGTGTTTAAAAAATCTAAAGCATTGTTGTTATTAATTTCACCTCTCCAATTAAAATGATTACTGAATATTTTGTTCTGAATGAGAGTTGGTGTTTTTGTTTTAATATCTGTAAAAGAAAATATTTTCGTATCTTTTTGTTGTACACCTAAAGCGATTGACATATCAAAAAAAATATCAAAATTAATATGCTCCTCCTCATTCACCAAAAAACCTATCGTTGTTAGAGAATCATTAACACCGAACATGGTTCTCTTTTTCAGATTTTTCTTTATGTTCCTTGTAAAAAATATTTTTTGAATTCTTTTAATCATTAGCTAAAAAATTACAAACACAAAAATACAGCTTTTTAAATTTTGTAATTGTTAATTTAAGAAATCATTGATAAAAATTCATCTTCAGAGAGAATAGTTATTCCAAGATTTTCCGCCTTAACTCTTTTACTTGGCCCCATTTTATCTCCAGCTACAACATAATTAGTTTTTTTTGATATGGAACCTACTACTCTCCCACCATTTTTCTCAATTAATAGCTTTAATTGATTTCTTGTTACTTTTATAAAAACACCAGAAACTACAAACGCATTAGATTCTAATATATCCGTTTGCCCAGTTAATTCAGTTTCAGAAATCTTCAATTGTATTCCAGCTTGTTTTAATTGGCTAATTATTTTAATATTTTTTTCTAAAGAAAAAAAAGAAACAACACTTTTTGCAATGACTTCGCCAATTTCATCAACATTGATTAATTCCTCTTCAGACGCAATAGCTAAAGCCTCAATATCTTTATAATGTTTCGCTAGTTTTTTTGCAACTGTTTCACCAACATATCGTATCCCTAAAGCGAATAAAACTCTTTCAAAAACTATTTTTTTTGATGCTTCTACCCCAGCAATTAAATTATAAGCACTTTTTTCAGCCATTCGATCTAGTGGTAATATTTGATCAATAGTAAGATCATACAAATCTGCATAATTATTAATTAAACCATTTTTAACCAATAATGTCACAGTCTCGGAACCTAAACCATCAATATTCATTGCTTTCCTTGAAATAAAATGTTGGATCCTACCCCCTATTTGAGGAGGGCAATACTCACTATTAGGACAAAAATGTTTTGCATCACCTTCATTTCTAATTAAGTTAGAATTACATTCAGGACAATTAGTGATATAATTGGTTTTCAGTGAAGCTGAAGATCGGTTTTCAATGGAAACATCCACAATTTTAGGTATAATTTCTCCGCCTTTTTCAACAAAAACAACATCTCCCAATCTAATATCTAATTTTTCAATCTGGTCGGCATTATGTAAAGAAGCTCTTTTTACAATCGTTCCAGCAAGTTCTACAGGCTTTAAATTAGCTACAGGCGTAATAGCACCAGTTCGTCCAACTTGATAAGTGATATCCTTTAAAATAGTTGAAACTCGCTCTGCTTTAAATTTGTAAGCTATTGCCCACCTTGGTGACTTGGACGTATGCCCTAATTCTTCTTGTTGAAATAAACTATTTACTTTGATAACAACACCATCTATTTCATAAGGGAGATCATGTCGATGTTGATCCCAATATTCAACAAACTTTATAACTTCTGGAATAGTAGTTACAAGCCTTGAAATTGTCGGTACTTTAAAACCTAATTTTCTTGCTAAATCAAGACTCTCATATTGTGTTTGAATAGGTAACTTGTCCCCAACCATATGATAAAGCAAACAATCAAGGGGTCTTTTTGCAACTTCACTGCTATCTTGTAATTTTAAACTTCCAGATGCGGTGTTTCGGGGATTTCGATAGGGCTCCTCACCTTTTAATATACGTTGTTTATTCATATTATTAAAACCTTCAAATGGAAGTACTATTTCTCCTCTAATATCGAATCGATCAGGAAAATCACCTTTTAATTTTAATGGAACGGAATTAATTGTTTTTATGTTTCTAGTCACATCGTCTCCCTGAGTACCATCTCCTCTTGTAACTGCACGCAATAAAACTCCGTTTTCATAAGTAAGGTTAATAGAAGCGCCATCATATTTTAGCTCACAAACATAAGCTACAGCTCCTTCAATAATTTTTCTATTTCGTTTTTCCCAATCCTCCAAATCACTTTTTGAATAGGAATTCGATAATGAATACATTTTAAAGTCGTGTTTTATAGTTTCAAAATTTTTTGTGATTCCGCCTCCAACTCTTAATGTTGGGGAATTTTCGTCATAAAACTCCGGATGTGCCTCTTCTAAATATTGAAGTTGTTTTAATTTAATATCAAAATCAAAATCAGAAATGGTAGCTTCATCTAACACGTAGTAATTGTGATTATGTATTCTTAATTCGTCCCTTAACAGATTTATCTGATCTTTTGCATTCATTTAACAAATATAAAATTCAAAATCAAAACAATCAATAATAGAAAAAACTGTTTATAAACAAAAAAGCTGATCTTATTAAGACCGTTTTATGGGACAAAAATCTACTTTAAATTCAGGAATTGCTTTTGCTAATAAATCAAGCTCTTTTTTTGTTTAGCCACTTTGGTTTTTGTGGATCTTTAAAGTTTTTCATTTTTTCCAAAAGACAATCAATTTTATCGTCAACAATTAGCAGTTGTAAGTTATCAATTGCTAAAAAACCTTTCTTAACCATTTTCTCCATCATTAATATTAAATCATCATAGTAATGATTTACATTGAGTAAACCTATTGGCTTGGAATGAAGCCCCAACTGTAACCATGTTAAAATCTCAAATAGTTCCTCAAAAGTTCCCATACCGCCTGGCAGGGTAATAAAACCATCACTTTTAATTTGCATTTGCATTTTACGATCATGCATGTTGTCCGTAATAATAAGTTCACTTAAGCCCAAGTGCACTACTTCTTTAAGTTTTAGAAATTCAGGTATTATTCCAATAACGTTTCCTTTTTTTGACAATGCTGCTTTAGCTACTAAGCCCATAATACCAATTTTTGCAGCTCCATAAATTAAGGTAATGTCATGTTCAGCCAGTGAATAGCCTAATTCAGTAGCCGCATCAATAATCTTTTGATCGTTTCCCTCTTTGCTTCCACAAAAAACACAAATACTATCTAATTTTCTCATGTTACCAACATTTTATCATTCGATTTTTTCCAAAAATATCTTTCTTCAATTCAACATGTTTAAAACCTGCTTCATTTAACATTTTTTCCATCTCTACACCAAGATATTCATTTATTTCTAAATAAAGAGTTCCATTGTGTTTTAAATACTGTCTACTTAATTCAGATATTCTTCTATAAAACAATAATGGATCATCATCTTCAACAAACAAAGCAATATCAGGTTCATGATCAATTACATTTAATTGCATTAACTTTTTTTCTTGCATTCTAACATAAGGTGGATTAGAAACAATAATATCAAATTTTGATATCCATTTATCTTGAAGTACTAATTTATCTTCAAAATTAAGCACATCAACGCTACTATATTCTACATTTACATTATTTATCAATGCATTTTTTTTTGCTACTTCTATTGCTTTATTTGAAATATCTATTGCTGATACAACAGCGTTATTTAGTTTTTTAGCTAGAGATATTGCAATACAGCCACTCCCAGTACCAATATCAAGAATAGTAGTTTCTTTTTTATCAACATCTTCAATTATCCAAGAAACTAGTTCTTCTGTTTCAGGTCTGGGAATTAAGACCTGTTTGTTCACCAAAAACGGATAGCCAAAAAACTCTGTTTCTCCCAATATATATTGAACGGGTTCGTAAATTTTTAAACGATCAATGGCTTGATTAAAATTAATTTCTTCATCAGAAGTTAACGTATCATCAAGTTGAAGCGCAATATCAATTCTTGATAAGTGTAGCAGTTTTTCAGCAAGTAAGTAAAAAATTGATTGTAATTCTTCAATTGAGTATAGGTCCTCTAATGAATTGATGAAGTATTGTCTGTATTTCTTTATTGTCAAAGTTGAATATTTTTTAACATGTGAATTGGACAAGAATAATGTCCCGTATTGCCTAATGGACCATTGATATATTCAAAACCATTTTTTAAATATAATTTTTGAGCAACTTTCATATAGGTCATAGTTTCTAAATAACATTTTTCAAACATAAAATCTTTTGCTTTTTCAATGCAAAAATTAATCATTTGTGTTCCTAAACCTAGTCCTCTGGCTTTCTCTAAAAAATACATTTTTTGTAATTCGCATATATTTTCTTCACAATTGTCCAGTTGTGAGATTCCTCCGCCTCCTATTATTTTTCCGTTTAAATCAATTACAAAATAAATAGCTTTTGGTTTCTGATATGCCTCATATAATGAATCCAGTGCAACATCAGCATAGGCAGTACCAATTTTTGGAACACCAAGATCAATTAAAACCTTTCTTATTACCCTAGCTATATGAGGATTGTCTTTTTTTAAAATAGGACGAATAATAGCTGTGTTCATATTAAATTAATCGGTGTATTTTTACATTGTGAATATACACGAAAAATACATGAGGCGATGTATCCAACTAGCTAAAAATGGACTAGGGACTACTTATCCTAATCCTTTAGTGGGTAGTGTTGTTGTATACAAGGATAAAATTATAGGAGAAGGTTGGCATAAGCAATCCGGTAAGTCACATGCAGAAGTAAATGCAATTAATAGTGTAAAAAATAAAAAATTATTAACGAAAGCTACTATCTATGTTAATTTAGAACCATGTAGTCACTTTGGAAAAACACCTCCTTGTGCCAATTTAATAATCGAAAAAGGTATTAAAAATGTAGTAATTGGTAGTAAAGATCCAAATCCAAAGGTATCAGGTAAAGGTGTCAAGTTACTTAAAGAAAATAGTTGTAACGTAATTCAAGGTGTTTTAGAAAAAGAATGTAATGATCTAAACAAACGCTTTTTTACTTTTTTTGGCAAAAAGCGTCCTTATATCATATTAAAATGGGCAGAAACACTAGATGGTTTCATTTCGCCTAAATTTAAAACCAAAAAAAAACCTGTTTGGATTACCAATAAAAATTCTAGGCAGTTAGTGCACCAATGGAGGTCACAAGAGCAAGCAATTTTAGTAGGCACCAATACTGTAATAAAAGACAATCCGTGTTTAACCACTCGAGATTGGATCGGGTGTTCTCCTATTAGAGTAGTCATAGACAAAAAGCTAAAAATTCCATTTGATGCAACTATTTTTGATTGTAACATTAAAACAATTGTTGTTACTGAAATAAAGAAAGAAAATAAATTAAATCTAACTTATCAAATTATTGATTTTTCTAAAAATATTACTCATCAGATTTGTGATTTACTCTGTGAACATAAAGTACAATCATTAATTGTTGAAGGCGGCACAAAAACACTTCAGACATTTATTAATCATAATCTTTGGGATGAAGCTAGGGTTTTTAGGGGTAATACACTTTTTTATGAGGGAACAAAAGCTCCCACAATAAAAGGTCAAGAGATATCAGAAACTAAAATTGAACAAGACTTTTTAAAAATTTTATTAAATGATTAAAACCCTCTTATTTGATTTTGGCGATGTATTTATAAATTTGGATAAAGAAGCTCCAAATATAGAAATGAAAAAAATCGGAATTCATTCTTTTTCAAATGAAATGATGGAAATCAATAAACAATATGAAACAGGTAAAATAGCTACTACACAATTTTTAGATTGGTATCATAAAGCATTTCCTTGTAGTTCAAAAAAACAGCTTTCTGATGCTTGGAATTCTATTATTTTAACTTTTCCTGAATATAGACTAAAGTTTTTGGAAGGTTTAGCAAATTCGAAACAGTATAGACTAATTTTGTTAAGTAACACGAATAATTTACATATTGAAAAAGTAATTGAAAATATGACTTTGAAAAGATATAATCGTTTTAAAAATTGTTTTGATGCTTTTTACCTTTCTCAGGAAATTAATTTACGAAAGCCTGATAAAAACATTTATGAATTTATTTTAAACTACCATAATATCAACCCAAACGAATGCTTATTTATCGATGATACTAAAGAAAATACAGAAACAGCAAAAACACTTGGAATTCATACTTGGAATATTATTCCAAAAAAAGAAGATGTTGTAGATTTATTCCAAATAAAAAAGGTTTTATTTTAAAATTCATATTACTTTACTCAAAATTTTTAGCATTTGATTTATTTACTCCTCAGCATTTTAGCATCCACAATAATTTTTATCAATTTTAAATTATTTGAAAGATTTAAAATTAATATATTTCAAGCCATAGTTGTAAATTATTGCATTGCTTTTATAACAGGAATTATTGCATATGATGGGACAGTTACTATATCGAAATTGCCAAGCTATGATTGGTTTTACTTTACATTAATTCTAGGTGCATTATTTATTATAGTATTTAATTTAATGGCAATTACCACACAAAGAAGTGGTCTTTCTGTAGTTTCTGTAGCAACAAAAATGAGTGTTGTTATTCCTGTCTTATTTGGGCTTATTTATTATAAAGAAAGTTTAGGTGCTATAAAACTTATCGGTATTGGCATTGCTCTATTTGCTGTATACCTTACTTCCAATAAATCAAACCAAGGAATTAGTATTAATAGAAAATTAATTCTTTTACCCATATTAGTTTTTGTTGGTAGTGGAATTATTGACACAAGTATTAAATTTTTAGAAGATACTTTTGTTGCAAAAAATGATGTACCCCTATTTTCAGCAATAATATTTCTAGCGGCTGCAATTTTAGGTTTTGTTTTTATTATCATTCAAATTATTAAAGGAAGTTTTAAGTTTGAATTTAAAAATGTTATTGCAGGTATTTGTTTAGGTGTTCCTAATTATTTTTCTATATACTTTTTAGTAAAAACATTGCGTAGTGACCTATTAGATAGTTCTGGGATCTTTGCTATTAATAATGTCTCAATAGTTACATTATCTACTTTTGCTGGAATTATACTATTTAAAGAGAAGCTTATACGGAAAAACTGGATAGGTATTATTTTGGCAATTTTAAGTATTATTTTAATATCAATATAGTATTGGATAAAGATGTATATAAAACTATTGATAAAGTTTCAACTGAAGCATTATTTAAAGATCGCGGAAGTAAGTTTTATGGCTATGCATTTCCTGTAACAAACGAAGAGGAAATTAAAGAAAATATAGAGTTTTTAAAAAAACAACACTATAATGCACGCCATTGGTGTTACGCATGGCAATTAGGAAAGAAATATGAAAAATATAGAGCTAATGATGATGGAGAACCTTCCAATAGTGCAGGAATGCCTATATATGGACAATTACAAGCTTTCGAAGTCACTAACGTTTTAGTGGTTGTAGTACGGTATTTTGGAGGTACAAAATTGGGGGTTGGTGGATTAATACAAGCCTATAAAACAGCGGCAAAACTTGCTTTAGAAAATTCAGAGATTATTCAAAAAACAATAAATGAAGAGTTTATTTTACAGTTTAATTATTCAGAAATGAATAAAGTTATGCGAATTGTAAAAGAAGAGCAAATTTCAATTATTAATCAAAAATTAGACTTGAACTGCAGGTATATCATATCGGTTAGAAAAAAAGAAGCTGCTAAAGTTTTTAAGCTTTTTGACGAAACATATAAAGTTTTGATTAAAAAAAATAACAACTAATTTTTTACAGAAGTTTTTCTAATAAATAACCAGGTGCTTTTATTAATTTTCTTGTAATACTGTCTATAAATACTAAAGAGGTCGTGGCGGTAACCAAAATTTCATCATACTGATTATGAATTTCATAATAAAATTTAATTTTTACTGAAGGTATTTCCAACAAAGAAGTTTTAATTGTTAGTAAATCATCATACTTTGCAGGTTTCTTGTAGTCGATATTGAGGTTGATCACAGGTAACATAACTTGGTGTTCTTCCATAAACTTATAGGTTAACCCTAGAGACCTTAACCAATCGGTTCTGCCTTGCTCTAAGTATTGAGCGTAATTTCCATAATAAACAATACCCATTTGGTCAGTTTCAGAATAACGAACACGTAATTTTGTTACAGAATTTTTCAAGAAAATAGGAAATTATAAGAAAGTTTTGTTGTAGATTTATCTGGATCATAATATGAGAAAAAAAAACTGAAAATTCAATAGCTAAAGTGTTTTTTTTTTAACTTTTTTGTTCACATATTTGCACTGTAAAGAAATTGTTCGGGGGATACTAATTTTCTTTTCAAAAAAAAGATTTTTTAAATAACGAATACCTTGGATACAATTATGAGCAAATCTGCCGACTTGGTTTGGGACAAGTGTCTCACATTTATAAAAGATAATATTACCGCTCAAGCTTTTAAAACCTGGTTTGAACCAATCAAAGCTGTAAAATTGGCTGACGATGCGTTAAGCGTTCAGGTTCCAAGTAAATTTTTTTATGAATGGCTAGAAGAACACTATGTAAAAATTTTAAAAGTGGCTCTGACAAAAGAACTCGGAGAAACTGCAAAGTTAGTGTACATCATAAAAATGGAAAATACTTATGGTAATAAACAGCCTTTTACCGAAAAAATTCCAAGCTCAAACCGAAATCACCTAAGATCTCAAGAGGTTGATGTAGCCATAAAAAATAAAAATCCTATGTTAAAGAATCCTTTTATTATTCCAGGGATTCGTAATGTAAAGATTGAATCTCAACTCAATGCAAATTATAGTTTTGAAAATTTCCTTGAAGGAGATTCAAACAGACTTGCTAGGTCTGCCGGAATGGCCGTGGCTAATAAACCTGGTGGAACTTCTTTCAACCCACTTTTAATTTTTGGTGGAGTTGGATTAGGAAAAACTCACTTGGCTCATGCAATTGGTGTCGAAATAAAAGATAAATATCCTGAAAAAACAGTTCTATATATTTCAGCTGAAAAGTTTACACAACAGTATATTGAATCTGTCAAGAAAAACAATAGGAATGATTTTATTCATTTTTATCAAATAATAGATATTTTGATAGTTGATGATATTCAACTTCTTTCAGGAAAAGCTGGTACGCAAGATGTTTTCTTTCACATTTTTAATCATTTACATCAAAATGGCAAACAAGTAATATTAACAAGTGACAAAGCACCTGTTGATATGATTGATATTGAACAACGTTTACTCTCAAGATTTAAATGGGGCTTATCTGCCGAATTAAATCATCCAGATTATGAAACTAGAATCGCTATCATCAAGAATAAACTTTATAGAGATGGCGTACAAATGCCTGAAGATATAGTTGAGTTTTTAGCTAATAATATTAAAACAAACATAAGAGAGTTAGAGGGAGCAATAATTTCCTTAATAGCACATTCTTCATTTAACAAAAAGGAAATCACTATAGATCTTGCAAAAAGAATAGTTGATAATTACGTAAAGAATACCAGTCGTGAAGTATCAATTGATTATATTCAAAAAATTGTAAGTGAGTATTTTCAAATGGATGTAGATACTTTACAATCTAAAACAAGAAAAAGACATATAGTTCAAGCAAGACAACTAGCTATGTTTTTTGCTAAAAAACTTACCAAAGCATCACTAGCTTCGATTGGATCTCAAATCGGAAAACGAGATCATGCTACCGTTTTACATGCATGCAAAACAGTTGATAACTTGTCTAGTACTGATAAGCAATTCAGAAAATATGTAGAAGATCTCAACAAAAAGTTGACCTTGTAATTGAAAAAATTAAAATTGTTTCTTATTAATATTTTCTGCGATGAAAGTTAAAATACTTATGGTCTGCTTAGGAAATATTTGTCGATCTCCTATCGCAGAAGGCATACTGAAATCGAAACTTAATAGCAATAATTTTTTTATAGATTCTGCAGGAACCGGATCATGGCATGTTGGAAATAAGCCTGATTTACGAAGTATCGCTGTCAGTAAAGCGCATCATATTGATATTAGCAACCAAAATGCAAGACAGTTTACTTATGAAGACTACAAAAATTTTGATCATATTTATGTAATGGATCAATCTAATAAAAAAAATGTGCTTTCATTAGCAAAAACTCTAGAGGATCGAAATAAAGTTCAATTAATTTTAGATGAATTAATTCCAAACTCAAACCTAGAAGTTCCAGACCCCTATTACGATGAAGACCAAGGGTTTGAAAATGTTTTTCAAATGCTAGACAAAGCTTGTGAAAGTATTGTTTATCGTTTTTTAAATTTTTAAATCTTTTTATTATTTTAGTATATTCAAAAAAAAAAAAAAAAAGAAAAATTTATTATATACCCTTTTATTTACAATAACATTTTACTCATACGCTCAAGAAGTAAATTTAGAACTATTTAAAAGTGGTTTCACCAGTCCAGTAGATATACAAAATGCCGGAGACGATCGTCTATTTATTGTTGAACAAGCAGGAATTATTAGAATATTAAATCCGGATGCAACCATAAATTCAGAACCTTTTTTAAATATAACAAGTTTGATTTCATCAGGTGGAGAACGCGGATTATTAGGATTAGCTTTTCATCCTAATTATTCTAATAATGGTTATTTTTTTGTTTATTATACCAATACGAGTGGGGATACTCAAGTAGCCAGATATACTATGGATGCTACTGATTCAAATATAGCTGATCCAAATACTGCAGTATTGATAATTGGTGCCGATCAGCCATACAGCAACCATAATGGGGGTTGTATTCAATTTGGCGCTGATGGATTTCTGTACGTTGGTTTAGGTGATGGCGGAAGTGGTGGAGATCCCGGAAATAGATCACAAAACTTGGAAACACTTCTTGGAAAAATACTAAGAATTGATATTGATAATACAAATGGTCAAAATAATTACGATATCCCATCTGACAATCCTTTTGTTGAAGATTCTAATTCTTTAGATGAGATCTGGGCCTACGGAGTCCGAAACCCGTGGCGTTTTTCTTTTGATAGTGAATCAGATGAATTATGGATTGCTGACGTTGGACAAGGAGATATAGAAGAAATAAATAAAGTAGCTCCAGATGCTGCTGGTCTAAATTATGGATGGCGTTGCTACGAAGGATCTCAAACTTATAATACCAGTGGTTGTCCAGATCCTTCTGAATTAACATTTCCAGTAGCAGAATATACTCATGCTATTGGTTATTCGATTACAGGAGGTTATGTATATCATGGAAACGTATACAGTGATATTCAAGATTTATATTTTTTTGCAGATCTAAATGGTTTAATTGGTACTGTTGATAACGATAATAATTTAATTAATTATGGTAATTATGGAGGTACATGGGTTTCATTTGGAGAAGATTTAAATGGTGAACTTTATATCGCTGATATTTCCGGGTCTATATATAAAGTAAAAGGTGGAGAGATTTTTGACACACAAAGCTTTTCTGAATCACAAGTATCGTTAACACCAAACCCTACATCGAATAATGTGCGTATTATATTGGATGGACATTTAATTTCAAAAATTGAAATTATTGATTTAAAAGGGGCTATTGTTTTCTCTGAAAAAAACCTATCATTATCAGAAAAAAATATTTCATTAAATTCAATGAAAAGTGGTGTTTATATTGTTAAAATACTTTCTGAAAATGGGCAGTCTATTTTCAAAAAATTAATTATTAATTAGATTGTGAATTTAAAAGGAAAAATTTATTTAATTCCCTGTACCCTAGGGACTACAAATCCTATTGAAGTTCTTCCTCTAGTCGTAAAAAAGACAATCGAGAATATTGACATCTTTATCGTAGAGAACGAAAAAAATGCAAGACGATTTATCAAAAATATTTGCCCAAAAAAAAGTCAACCCTTACTAACTTTTAAAATTATAAATAAGTACACCCTAGACTCAGAGATCCCCGAGATGTTGAGCCCCTGTATGGCTGGTCAACATATTGGAGTCATTTCGGATGCCGGATGTCCTGGTATTGCAGATCCTGGAGCTTCAGTAGTTGAACAAGCACATCTAAAAGGAATAAAAGTGATTCCCTTAGTCGGACCATCTTCTATTTTACTTGCAATGATGGCTAGCGGATTAAACGGACAAAGTTTTTCTTTTAACGGTTATTTGCCCATTGATAAAAAAGAAAGAAAAACAGAAATTAAGCGCTTAGAGAAGTTATCTTTAGATTTCCAGCAATCGCAATTATTCATCGAAACTCCCTATCGAAACAATCAAATGTTCGAAAGCTTGATCAAAAATTTACATTCACAAACTATGCTTTGTGTGGCAGCAGATATAACGTTGCCAACAGAATACATTAAAACATTTACTGTAGATCACTGGAAAAGAGAGAAGATTGACTTACACAAGCGGCCAACATTATTTATATTACAAAAATAGTTGAGATTAAGCTTTTGCCTTTCTGTTGGCTATTACAAAAGAAGTGTCATAACCAGAAAACTTTTTTAAGTAATATTCAATTGAAGTACCAAACGCATCGCTAAAATTGACGGATCCACCACTTCGCAAATATTTTTTTACATTCCCAGCTCCAGCTAAATGGGCAGCAGCTAGAATTCCAGATTCTGTGATTTTAACACCACCGACACGTATCCCCTGAAATTTTTTAATATCTCTTCGCAGGATCCATTTATTTCTTGCAGTATTTGCAGTAAAGGCCTGTTCTTGGAGATAAGAATTGTTTAGAAATTCATCAGAGTCATTAATACCAATTAATTTTAGTGTGTTTTTTCCAAATTGATATTTCCCTAAATAACCGTAAATATTAACTATGGCGTAGTCTCCTCTAGACTCTTTAAAACCCAACGCTTCTTTAAATCCTATGTAAGAATTTCCAAGATAAATGTAGTTTAAGGGTTTTTTTGGATATAACAAATCAACTTCATCTAAATTTGGAACCTGATAACAAAGACTAGTGCTATCAGTCTTGTACTTAGCTAGATCTATTTTTTTGCTTAAAGAAAATCCAGTTAGTAAGATGATCAAAAATACAAACAGGAAAAATATTTTAAATAGATTATTTATTTTATTTATTAGATGTTCCAATTTATTCTATTTTTTTAGGATTGCAAATATACAAAAATATTTAATATGCTATAATACAGGGTATTAAGTCTTATCTGAAGATTTTTTGTTTAGAAATCCACTGGGTATATTCATTTTTATTACGGATATGCTGTGATAAATTTTTAGCAAATTTGTGATAACCAAAATTAGATACGTCTGCTACAAAAAAATAAAAATTATGAGTTTCAAAATTTAATACAGCATCAATACTTGAGATGTCAGGCATGGTAATAGGTCCAGGAGGAATTCCTGGGTATTTGTATGTATTGTATGGAGAATCAATAACTAGATCTTTATATAATACTCGCTTTATTTGTTGATTGAAATTATTTTCTGAAAGTTTTTTTGAATAAATAATAGTTGGATCTGCTTGTAATAGCATACCTTTATTTATTCGATTCATATACACACCGGCAATTCTTGGACGTTCGTCAATTTTGACAGTTTCTTTTTGGACTATAGCAGCGAGACTGATAATTTGCTTTTTTGATAATTTTATTTTTTTTACTTTTTCTAAACGATTTTTATTCCAAAACCTATTGAATTCTTCAAGCATTTTTTTGTTAAAATTCTCGGGCGTAATGTCCCAATAAAGTTGATAAGTATTCGGGATAAAATTACATAAAGCAGTTTCTTTTGTAAAATTATTTTCTTTTAAAAAATTTTCATTAAGCATCGCATTTAAAAAAGATAAACTATCTGCATCTAATTGCTTAGCTAGATTACCAGCTAGATCTTCTATACGTTCTTGATTGTTGAATTTTACTTTAACTGGAATATTTCCCGTACGTATTGAATTAATAATTTCATTATTATTCATTCCCTTTTTTATAACATAATGACCAGATTTTACATTCGAAGAATACCCCTTTTTATTGGCAACAGTCGTAAAGGCCTCAACATCAATTAATAAAGGAGAAATTTCCACTACAACATCATTGAAACTATCAGATTGCGATATATAAATATGAGCTTCGTTATTTTGAAAAAAGGTATTTGGCACAAAAATAGTTGAATAAACAAAGTAAGAAAATGCAGCCATTACGACTAGGCCACACAATAGTATTGCAAAAACAGTTTTTTTTAAGTTACTCATTAATTAATTGATAAATTGATTCATTTTTAAATCCATTATTTGAATATATCCAATCTTTTTTAATACCTGTTAATTTAAATTTTGAGTTTTCAAATAATTTAATACTTGCTGAATTATCCTCTGTAATATTAGCATACAATTGATGTAGATTTAAATGTGTGAATGCATATTTAACGATCATTTGTATAGCTGTCAAAGCATATCCTTTATTTCTTTCGTCAAGCTTGGAAATGATAATACCGACTCCCACCCTTTTGTGTTTCGGTTCAAAATCAAACAAATCTATACAACCTATTGGTTGATTTTTTTTATTAGTAGCGATAATTAATCTTAACTGTTTGGACTCAAAAATATCTTTATGAGAATTTTCAATGTAATTTCTTAAAATGAACTTTGAGTAGGGACTGGTAGTATTACTAACCTCCCAAAATAATTCAGTATTCTCTAATTGATATAGAAAATCTAAATCTTCTGGTTCCAATGCTCTTAGATGTATTTGCGTTCCTTTTAGCGTTAACATTCCCAGTCTCCTTTATATATTAACTCAGCAGGACCTTTTAAATAAATATCCTGATAAATTAAATTATTTTTTTCAAATTCTACAGATAAATTACCGCCTTTTGTTTTTAGTTGAATAAGATTAAAAAGCGTTTTTTTTAATTCAAACATAGCGATTGCAACTGCAGTGACTCCGGTTCCACAAGATAAAGTTTCAGCCTCTACTCCCCTTTCATATGTTCGAACTTCAAAACTATTATCATTAACTTGTTCAACAAAATTAATATTAGAACCCTCTAATCCATATAGATGATTTCTTAAAAAAGAACCCTTTTCAGTTACTTTAAAATTTTCTAAATCGTTAACCATTTCTACATGATGAGGAGACCCTGTATCTAAATAAAGATAGTCAGTTCTTAAATCAATTTTACTGACATCATTCATTTTTAAAGATATCATTTCATTAACTATAGATGCTTTATGATGGCCATCAATTGCCTCAAAATTGGTTTTACTGTTTATAATATTTAAAAAATTTGCAAAATGTACAATACATCTCCCGCCATTGCCACACATAGTACCTAAATTACCATCTGAATTAAAATATACCATTTTAAAATCTTCAGTATCGCTATTTTCTAATAAAATAAGTCCATCTGCGCCAATCCCAAATTTTCGACTACACATTTTTTCAATCAAATGATGATGATCTTTTGGAAAAATCAGTTCCCTATTGTCAATTAAAACAAAATCGTTACCTGTCCCCTGGTATTTATAAAAAGGTATTATCATATTCCACAAATATATTAAAAGGTTTTGCGTTATAGAAATCTTATTGCTTTGTTAAATGGGAGTTAAAATCTATTATAAAGAAAATATATTAATAAGGTTTCTGTTAAATTTAATAAATAAAAATATTATAACTAATGAAACAACTTATCAAGTTTACATTTATCGCAATAATTTCAAGTTTTATAACCCTCTTGGGAAGTAAATATGTTCAGGGAAAAGACAAAGTGACCATCATACACCAAAATGAAACTTCAAAAATAATTCCTACCAACAATTTAAATAATAACGTATTAAATACAAATGTTGACTTTACTGAAGCCGCAAAAAAAACTGTTAACGCAGTAGTTCACGTAAAAAACACCACACAGCAAACAAATATAAGCTCAAGCTATTACTTTCTAAGAGGCAATAATACAAGAGAAATGATTGGCTCAGGAAGCGGAGTAATCATTTCAGCCGATGGATACATCGTAACCAATAATCATGTCATTGAAAATTCATCTGAACTCGAAGTAACTCTAAACAATAACAAAACTTATATCGCAGAAATAATAGGCACAGATCCCAGTACTGATATAGCCTTAATTAAAATAGAATCTGAAGAGGAATTAACTTATGTTCCCTTTGGAAATTCAGACAATTTAAAAATTGGCGAATGGGTCTTAGCAGTCGGAAATCCGTTTAATCTAACTTCCACTGTTACTGCCGGGATTGTAAGTGCAAAGGGACGTGACCTAAATGAATATGATGGTAATATCCAGTCTTTTATACAAACTGATGCTGCAGTGAACAGAGGAAATAGTGGCGGTGCACTGGTAAACTCAAAAGGAGAATTATTGGGTATTAATACCGCTATAAGTTCAGAGACAGGTTCCTATGTAGGTTATTCATTTGCAGTTCCCGCTAATAATGCAAGAAAGATCATAGAAGATATTTTAGAATATGGCTATGTCCAAAAAGTAATTTTAGGAATTTCTGGCGGAAGTTTAAATACAACTATAGCTGATGAATTGAATATTGATGAAACAGAGGGGGTTTATGTAAACTTGATTGAAAAAGGTAGTGGAGCCGATATTAGCGGAATTAAAAAAGGGGATATTATCAAAAGTATTGATGGTCAAAAAATTGGAAAATTTTCAGATTTGGTTGGTTATTTGGGATCTAAACAACCAAATGATATAGTTTTAATTACTATTGTAAGAGGTGGTGTTGAGAATATAATTTCAGTTACTTTAACTAAATTAGAAACTTATAAATTAAACTATATCGGGCTAGAAATTAAAGAATCTGATGCTGAAGAATTAAAATTATTTGGAGTGAATCATGGGGTGAAAATCAGGCAGGTCTTAAATAAAAATTTAAAAGGATATGGTTTAGAAGATTCAATTATTATTAAAATTAATGACAAAAAAATTACTTCGATAGAGGATGCAAAATATATTTTAAACAATGTAAATAAAAGCAATCCAATTAAAATAACTTTTGTAGATAAAGTAGGTGAATTAAATTCATTTATATTTAGATAAAAATAATTGTTTAAATTCACTTCTAACATTTGATTATTAGTAAGTTTAATTTTCTCTATTATCCTTTATTTAACTCATTAAAAGAAGTATTTTTGCAAAAATTTTTAATCTTAAAATAAAAAAATATGAGTTTTGTTGACGTTTATGAAAAAGAACTGTCTTTTCAAACTGATCGCCGTAAAGCAACTGTTGAATTTATTAAAACTATTAGCGATCTATGGTATGATAAATCTATTGAAATAGTATTATTTAGAAACCAGTTAATTGATCGTAGTGTAAGTAATATCTTAAACTTACACAAATATGCGAACGATTTTGTAGGGAAACCCATTTCAATCTTTGATTCTCTTGAAATCACTAAAGCTATTAATTCTCTTAATTTACCTCCTTCAAAATTAGATATTGGTAAACTTACCTATGAATATCTACTAGAAGAAAAAAAGTATGATAATGCTTTATCTTTTGTAAAAGAAAAATTATCCGATGCCAATAATGTAGAAAATATCACACCCAAAGATGTTGTTCTTTATGGTTTCGGACGTATTGGACGTTTATTAGCACGCGAACTGATGAACAAAGCAGGCAAAGGAACTCAAATGAGACTTCGCGCGATTGTGACAAGAGGTGAAATTGATAAAACTGTTTTAGAAAAAAGAGCTTCTTTACTTAAAATGGATTCAGTTCATGGTGATTTTAATGGCACTGTAGCTGTAGATGAAAAAAATAAAGCTTTAATAATAAATGGTACTACCGTACACATCATATCAGCCAATGCACCAGAAGATATCGATTATACAAAATACGGAATTAATAATGCTTTGATAATAGATAATACAGGGGCTTTTAGAGATGATGTAGCTTTATCTCGTCATCTAAAAGGAACTGGAGTTTCAAAAGTGTTATTAACAGCACCTGGAAAAGGTATTCCAAATATCGTACATGGAGCTAATCATCTAGATTACGATCCAAATGAAGTCGATATTTTTTCAGCTGCATCATGCACTACAAACGCTATAACTCCTGTTTTGAAGGCTATAGAAAATACGTTTGGAGTTAATCATGGGCATTTAGAAACAATTCATGCGTACACTAATGACCAAAACTTAGTCGATAATATGCATAATAAATATAGAAGAGGTCGTGCAGCTGCGCTAAATATGGTAATCACCGAAACTGGAGCTGGTAAGGCTGTTACCAAAGCTTTACCTTCATTCGAAGGAAAACTTACCTCCAGTGCAATTCGAGTTCCTGTACCTAATGGATCTTTAGCAATATTAAACTTAGAACTAGAAAAAGAAACCAATAAAGAAGAACTGAACGCTATTATTAAAAAATATGCTATGGAAGGTGATTTAGTTGAGCAAATTCAATATTCAATTAATAATGAATTAGTATCCAGTGATATCGTTGGAACATCTGCACCCTCCATCTATGATAGTAATGCTACAATTGTTGCTAAAAACGGAAAAAGTGCTGTTTTGTACGTATGGTATGATAACGAATATGGATATAGTCATCAAGTGATCCGATTAGCAAAATACATTTCTAAGGTCAGGAGATTTACTTATTACTAATATAAATAAGCTAATTATGTAAGCTCGATATATTATCGAGCTTTTTTTTTAAATTAATTTAAATAGCTGTTAAATATTACACAACTTCCTTAAATGATTGGTAATTAACTAAAAATAATACTGTATAAAACTTGAAAAATAGAATTAATCAATTAAATGTATTTTTGTAACAATATAAAATCTCAATAAATGAGAATAGACATCATAACAGCGGTACCAGAATTATTAAAAAGTCCTTTTGAAGCTTCCATACTTAAACGGGCAATTGAGAAAAAATTAGTTTCTGTTTACTTTCACAATATTCGTGATTATTCAACAAACTCTTACAATCAAATTGATGATTACCAATTTGGCGGTGGTGCTGGTATGGTAATGATGATAGAACCCATAGATAAATGCATTTCAAAATTAAAATCGCAAAGAGATTATGACGAAATCATTTATATGACTCCAGATGGAACTACTTTTAATCAAGGAGCAGCTAACAAAATTTCTTTGATGAAAAACATTATCATATTATGCGGTCACTATAAAGGAGTAGACCAAAGAGTAAGAGATCAATTTATTACATTGGAAATATCTATTGGGGATTATGTCTTAAGTGGTGGAGAATTAGCTTCTGCTATTATTTGTGACTCTGTAATACGACTAATTCCGGGTGTCCTTGGAAATGAAACTAGTGCACTTACCGATTCTCACCAAGATGGTTTATTAGCGCCAGCTGTTTATACTCGACCTTCAGAATATAAGGGCTGGAAAGTTCCCGAGGTGCTGTTAAGTGGTCATTCAAAAAAAATTGAAGAATGGCGTGAAGAAGACGCCTTAAAAAGAACAGAATTAAGAAGACCAGATTTGCTTGAATAATATGAATTCTACTGATTTAGAAATTATTGAATCGATTGTAGTACCTATTTTAAATAACAGAGAGCGTATATCAGATTATCTTCCTGGACATTTTAATACTATTTACTCTAAAAAAGGCGTCAAAAAAGCTATTAAAAGAGGTTTAGTAACCATTAATGGTGAAAAAGCATATACAGCCGATTATGTGCTCGGAAATGAAAGAATTGATTTATTTCAATCGCCTTTATCAAAAAAAAGAAAAATAGTAAACATAATACTTGAGATTGTTTACGAAGATGATTATTTGGCTATTATCAATAAGCCAGCTGGTATTCTAGTAAGTGGAAATAAAAAATATACCATTGAGAATGCTTTGTCGCTTGCTTTAGAAAAAAGTAAACAACAAGATGGATTGGTATACCCATTACCAATTCACCGACTTGATTACCCAACTAGTGGCCTACTTCTTATTGGTAAAACATCACGATCAGTGATACTATTGAATAAAATGTTTGAAAATAAGGAAATCATTAAAAATTACGAAGCAATTACAATTGGTGAACAAAAAGATCAAGGTGTCATCAGCATAAAAATTGATAATAAAAAATCAAAAACAACATTTAAAGTAATTAAAAGATTGAATTCAATTAGATATAAAAATTTAAATCTTGTAGAATTGAT
>Ga0209092_10000547_pt1 | contig 37284 bp, 34 predicted proteins | sample FraStrMetagenome_FD_187446 | JGI IMG/M metagenome (GOLD analysis project Ga0209092, IMG submission 187446) | Marine eukaryotic phytoplankton communities from Arctic Ocean - Fram Strait ARC3M Metagenome (SPAdes) (version 2) | ecosystem: Environmental > Aquatic > Marine > Oceanic | place: Fram...
AACAGAATTATTTAGTAATTCTAACCTATTATTTAAAGAATTATTTCCATAATCTGTATTTCCATTTTCTCCACCTTTTGATATTATAGTTATATCATCAGTAATTAAACTAGCTTTTAAATTAGCGTCATTTCTTTGCGAAATCAATCTATCTCCGTTATTTAAGATTATATCGTTATCAACATCATTATTATTTGGGATATTATTTATAGCTTGATGATTTCCGGCATCTATTTTTACTAAATTAGTATTATATGAATCTTTATTAGTATTGTTATAAGACATGTTTATTATAATTAATTATATTTTAATCCAGCCAATCCATCTTTAATAATTAAGTTATTAAAATAGCATGCATAACATTTAAATCTAATCGATTTATAATCATTATATACTGGTTCAGAAACTATTTTACTTAAATAAGTCTTAAAATCAGATCCAATTTCAAACGATATTGACTTTTTTATTAATCTTGAAAAGTTAAGACTTCCACTTAAATATTTTGTTCTATCCAGATTAAAATTGTAAACTCCCAATTGATACTTAGTTTTATTTAAATTACACGCTAAAGATGTATTATTTATTAAAAATGGTAAATCTATTGTATTATTTTCATATAATTTATTATTATCTAGTTGAATTATTAAATTTTCTATAATCTTATTACTATTAGATTTAAACAAATGTGGCGCATATGCATTTTTAAAAATATCATCAAGGTTTGTTGGCAAAGATAATGGAGTGGTTCCATAGTTATTTAAATAAGCAATTGAATAATTAAAATAATTTCTAAGCCGCTCATTGAGATTTGGCAAGAAACTAAAATATAACATATTTGTTGCGTTTTTAGCATTTATATCGTAAGTAATTGTCCCTGTTGTATTACCACTTATTAACTCTTCTGAAATTTTTGTATTAATTTCAATTAAATAGTCTAAATCGCTTGTTAAAAATAATTTTTTTTCTCTATTATCTAAATTAATTACTTCTGATAATATAGATAATTTAGTAAAATTCGAAGGAACAGTACCAGGGAGTTTGAAAATAAGATTTTCTAATCTTTCAAATTCTATTATGATCTCTATTTCTGTATTACTCATAGCGCATAGAGGTAAATTAACATCAAAAGTTTTTGTGAAAAAGAATGGTATCGGTATATTAAGGTTCAGTGGACCATTTCTCTCAAGATTATTATATGTATTTTCATCACTAGGAGCAGTACGATTTATTTTATTATTTAATGTATTCTTATAACAAAAGATTTTATCAATACTATCTTTATCATAATTAGTGAATTGATAATTGTAAATATGTGAGATCATATCACTATCTAAATTTTCGATTAATTTACCATTAAATTTTAGTTGAATATTTTTGATTAATTTATAACCGATACCGTTACAATAGTAAGTCTGTGAAGAGTTTTGGTTATTGCTAATAATATCAATTTTAGGCAATTCTACAGAGATATATATATTTGAAAGTAAATCTCCATTATGGGGCAATTTAATATTGACTTTTGAACCAAAAGCACTTGTCCCACTATATGGAACGTTCAGATAAGATCTGGCAAAATTACTACATGACGGATAAACTTTCTTAAAATAGGTCATTTGTGGATTTCCATATAATAGGCGTTCTTGTTCACCTCTAGCATTTATTTGAATTAAGTTTCCAAGTACCATTTATATTTATAGAATAAAATAAACTTTAGATTATTATTCTAAGGTTTATTATTTTAACTATTAATATTGAATTTTTGTAATAATAAATTCGATATCAAATAAAAGTTACTCTTGGCGTACTTATACTTATTACATAATTGAAAATTCTTTTTTGATAATTCATCATTGTCACATACTTCGTCTAAAATAGAGTTTTTCTTCAAAATTCTATTCTTTAATCTAAGTTTATTGAACTTGATACTATAGTGTCTACTGAAATAAATATACATCGAAAAATACGATAATAAAATTATAATAATGGTTCCTGCGTTAATTATATTTGATTTAGCAGCTCCTACTAAAAAAAACATTAATCCTACACCCCCCAATATCATAAGTAGAGATTTAGTATCTAAATTATCTGAAAATACATGAATCTTTTTTGAAACAGAACCTAAATAGTTATCACTCATAATTATTATTAATTGATATAATATATTTTAACTTAGAGGTTTTTTAATTATAAAAATTAAATGCTTGAGTGTGTATGTTTAGTTTTACAAAATAACAGTAGTCTATTTAACCTAAATAATTGCTTTGAATTTATTAGCAATATAAAAGAACCCATTCAATTGTATATATACATTTATGATAACAAATTATTAGACAATGTGACAAAGATGTGTGACATGATGAATTCACATTATAAAGATATTAATTATAAGATAATTAATGAATTTGAAAACTTAATATCGCGGGATTTATTATATATATTAAGTGACAGTGATACCAAAAGTATTATTTCTAATACTGAATTATTAAATAGTTTTAAAATTATAATGACTCCTCTTAATGTGAAAGTTAATATAAACTCGTCCAGAGATTCGAAAAAAAATCTTTATGAAATCATTGATTTAGAACAACCTGCGTCGTTAGATATAAAAAACCCACCAAATAAAAATATCAACCTTATAGAATATGATGGAGAAAAAACATTAGATGTTGAAATAATGGTTAATAATAAACTTACCCCTGTTAAATGGATAGGGAAAAAACAAAGATATTATCAAAACGTTGAAACTAATACCGATTCAATTGTTCTTATACAACAATATTTTATACATCCTAATAAAGAACGATGTGCTGAAATAGATTATTGTCTAAGTCAAAATATTAATAATCCTTACATTAGTAAAATAATTCTTCTTAATGAGGAAGTTTACAAGAACCCATTATTAAATAATGACAAAATAAAACAAATTAACATTCAACGCCGTCTTAAATTTTCTGAAATACTTAGGTATATTAAATACGAGCTGAAAAATACTAATGTAATATTCAGTAATAGTGATATGTTTTTTGATGATAGTTTAAAAAATATACACATGGGTGATTTTATTTCAAATAAAAGTCTAGATACTGTATGTAGATTTGAATTTAACATTGATAAAACATTAGACCAATGCGTTTTACGTGAAAATCCAAGATTTCATTCACAAGATGCTTGGATTATTCATTCCTCTCATGTAAATAATATGGATATAAAAGATATCAAACAATTTGATTTTCAATTAGGAGTTCCCGCTTGTGATCAAAAGGTAGTTGCTGAATTTGATAATTTAGGATATAATATTTATAATAATCCTAACAAAATCAAGGGATATCATTATCATAGTTCACAACTTAGAGATTATGATCCAGGAAATATGTTACCTAAACCATATGGATATGTTTTACCAATTATAGATAATAGAACTAAACATAATGATTTCATTGTAGAAAGTAAATTATTTTGGCAATATCCAGTAATAACCGAAAAAACATTCTTTGAACAGAACTGGAAAGATAACAATTACCTTCCTATTCCTTGGGCAACTATTATTGATAAATTTCCAAATTTAATAGAACAAATTATCCCAATAATAAAGAAACACTATAAAGACGAATCTTATTATACATGTTGTCAAACTATTTATTTAGATAAGCTAATACCATTAATGAAAGCATGTAATGTAACTAAAATATATACACCACATAAATGTGTAGGTTTAGATAGATTAGAAGGAATAACACTATTAGCGTGTCCTCTATATGCTGTAAATGTAGAAGATAGTGAAAGAAATTATGAATTTAAAGATATTGATTTAGTTAATAGAGATACTAAATATTTATATTCCTTTAAAGGAGCTTGGGAACCACACTATATATCTGATATTAGAAAGAATATATTTGATATGTCTCACCAAGATGATACTTTTATCGAAAATATAGGAAAATGGCATTTTCTTAATGATGTATATACTAATATTCAGACATCAGATGGCCAAGTCCATAATACACAGGATAAGAAAAATAGAACATCAGAATATAATCAGCTTTTATTAGATTCAAAATTTTCATTGTGTCCATCAGGTGCTGGCCCTAATAGTATAAGGTTTTGGGAATCATTAGCTGTTGGTTGTATACCTGTATTACTGGCTGATACACTTGAATTACCAAAACACGAATATTGGGATAAAGCTATTCTTAGAGTTTCGGAAGAGAATGTTACAAATTTAGAATTTTTAAGAGATATCACGGATGATGAAATAATAGAGAGAAGGCTTAAATGTATTGAAATTTATAACCATTTTAAGAATAATTATAAAAACAATGGGATATCAATTACTGAAAATATAAAACCTAGATTAGATGTAGTTGTAATACATTCTGGATATAAAGACTATCTTAAAGTTAATCTAGAAATAACTGGGAAATATAATCATATATATCTTATAGGCGATGAAAGTGTTTCTCATCTAGGAAAAATTAATAATGTAACATATGTAGATGTTTCAAAATATAGGAATAATGACCTTATAAAAAAATTTAAAAAGCATTTTATTAATTATTCTACTAATCCTGCACTTTTTGAGTGGCTTTGTTTCGAAAGGGTTTTTATATTAAAACAATTTATTAACGATATGAAAATAGATAAAATATTCCATATTGATAGTGACAATATACTGCTAGAGGATATAAATAATTATCAATTTAATGAAGATATTGCTTATATGTTATCAAAAAATTACGGTAATAATTATAGAATGTCTAATAGTATACATTGTGCTTTATTAAATCAAATATTTTGTGATAGTTTTACAGATTTATATATTGATATATACGTTAATAAAACTAAACATTATCTCATTAAAGATAAAATAGATTGGCATAAAAGAACTAAAACACCAGGAGGTATATGTGACATGACATTGTATTATCTACTTGTATCTCATAAACTATTAAAGGTTCAGAATTTATACGAATTAAAGGATGGAAAGGTTTTTATGAATCATCTTGGTAATAATGAAGGAATATATAGTGATCAGTATAACACTAGCTTCAATACTATTTTAAATAAAAAATTGTTAAAAATTAATTTTAAAAACAATACTATATTTGATAAAATCAATAATTTGGATTATAGATTAATGAATATTCATTTTCAAGGTGTATCAAAAAAATTGTTAGAACATAATTATGAAGAATTATTAGATTAAAAACAAATTAATATAATAAGATATATATAACTCAGTTTTATATTTTTTCAATTAGTATAAAACATATAGATTAGTTTAAATCAGATGATATTTAAGCATAAATCTTAAAAATAAATTTTGATTATTATTACCATTATACCTGGTAATAATACTACTCAACTCACAAAAATGGAAAGCAGCACAAATATGAATAATACCCAAATTTTATTAGAGCTTCGACGTATATTTCAGCAGCATTTATTAGTAATGGATCTTCATTTACATAATAATGAAAAGAAAATGATGGATATGCTAAGGAAGGACAGTGGTAAAAATTGGGAAACAAATCTTATACTAAGTCTAGCACAAAATAATAAAATTAATTGGGTCCATGGTTCAGATGATCCTATTCCTATGAAACCTATAAAAAAGAAATGAATGGTAGATTAGCTGAAATACTATTAACGAAATAAATTAGATATATTGATAAAATTTTTATTTTAAACATTTATACATTATTTAAAGGATAAATTACTTAAACCTTATTTAGGTAAATAATATAGAATAATGACAATTATTAACGATTATCTCGATTACCAAGAAAAATTTGAAAAGAAGTATGGTGAAAAAACTATCGTTCTTATGGAAGTTGGTAGTTTCTTTGAAATTTACGGAGTTGTAAATGACGTAGAAAAGCGGGGTAAAATATATGAAATTGCTGACTTAACGAATTTATCCATTTCAAAAAAATGCAGTAAAACGGAGCCCGTATCAATCAAGAATCCTCTTATGGCGGGGTTTCCTAATCATTCTGTCGAAAAATGGATTGATATTCTATTAAAACATGGTTATCATATTATAAAAATTGAGCAAGATAGTCATGGAACTAAAGGTCCTAATAGAGATATAACTGAAGTATTATCACCAGGTGTAAATTTAAATACTAATAATTTCTCTAATAACATGATGTCAATTTATTTTGAAGAATTTAAAGATAGTAAAACAAATAAGAATATTCTACAATTAGGATTATCTATTATAGATGTTACAACAGGAGAAAGTTGGGTATATGAAACCTATTCAAAGCCAGACGATTACAATTTTTCGTTAGATGAAGTATTTAGATTTATTCAATCTTTTAATCCATGTGAAATTCTTATTCATACTCTAAATACCTCCTTAACTGAGGAAAAAATTACTTCATATCTAGAAATATCAAATTATCAGATTCACTTTGATATGTATTCTCAAAATAAGGAGTTACTCAAAAATAAATCAAAAGAAACTATTTTAAAGAAATCTTTTCCTGATACTGGGATGTTATCAGCTGTTGAATTTATTCATATGGATAGAATGAGTTTTGCTCTTAATTCTTTTATTTATTTAATTCAATTCACATACGAGCATAATGAAAATATCATTAATAAATTACTAAAACCAAAAGTATGTGAACCTAAAAATTATTTGGTTTTAAGTCACGACTCCATTAATCAATTAAATATAGTTCCTGATAGAAATAGAGTCAGCAACAAAGGTAATCAATCACTATGGGATATACTAGATAAAACATGTTCTGTTATAGGTAAAAGATTTTTAAAAGATAATCTACTTAATCCTTTATTGGATGTCAATGAACTCCAATTAAGATATAACCTAGTAGAGCAATTGATGGAGGTTGATTTTATATCAATAAGAAAAGAATTGAAAAGTATAATTGATGTAGAAAGACTCCATCGTAAGATGGCTATGAAGATGATGAATCCATATAGTTTTGTTAGTCTTGATTTAAGTTATGTATACATTAATAATATTATAACTAAGATATCTAACCTAGGTAATAAAAAACTTTTAGATATATTACCTAAACAGGATACCTTATTAAAATTTAAAGAATTTATTAATAGCTACAATGATAAATTATGTATGGATAAACTTAATGGAGTGAATCTAGGAAATATTAAAGAGAATATATTCAAAAAGGAGTTATATCCTGTTATAGATAACGTTCAACATAAATTAAATTGGTATAATTCTTATATGGATCAAATTTGTGAGTTTTTATCAGATGAAATTGATACAAAAAAGAGAGTTGTAGAAATTAAATATAACGATAGAGATGGTCACTATTTCTATACTACTAAATCTAGGTCACTAAATCTAAAAAAAAATATTAAAGGAAAACAATCAACAATTATAAATGTATTAGGTAAAGATATAACAGTTGATTTAACAAAGTTAGAATTTAAATCTAACAATTCTAGTGCTAAAGTTTTTACAGATGTTACTAGGAATTATTCTCAGATAATTAATGGACTTGAATCTCAAATGATGAAATTATGTCTTCAGCAATTTTCAATTCTGTTATCAGAATATTACAATGAGTATTCTGATACACTAATCAGTATTACCAAATTTATAGGCTTTATAGACTTTTTATGTAATATAACATACGTATCTAAAATGAATGGGTATTGTAAACCTGAAATAGATTCAAGAGATCACTCTTATATTAACGCAGAGGCATTGAGACATCCTATTATAGAGATAATTCACGATAAAGTAAAATATATACCCAATGATGTAAAACTAGGTATAGAAAATCAGAATGGTATTTTATTATATGGAGTGAATGCTGTAGGTAAATCAAGTCTAATGAAAAGTGTGGGAATAGCGATTATAATGGCACAAACAGGTTTCTATGTTCCATCAAGTAAATTTGTATATTCTCCTTTTAAGCATGTTTTTACTAGAATTTCTAATAATGATAACATCTTCAAAGGTCAATCTACATTTGCTGTTGAAATGGCTGAATTACGCTCTATATTGAAGAGATCAAATGAATTTTCACTTGTATTAGGAGATGAACTCTGTTCTGGAACTGAAACAACTTCTGGACTATCAATTGTGACAGCTGGGGTTCTTAGATTATGTCAAAAATCATCTTCATTTATATTTGCGACACATCTTCATAAACTAAGTGAGATGGAAGAGATAAATGAATCGCCCACAGTTCATCATTATCACATGGAAACTCGATATGAACCTTCTACTCAGAAACTTATATATGATAGAAAATTAAAATTAGGAAGTGGTAATGCGATATATGGACTTGAAGTTGCCAAAGCAATGGATTTAGATGATGAATTTATTGCCACTGCTGATAGAATTCGAAAAAAAATAATGGGAATCAGTGAATATGTAGTTAATTCAAAGACCAACCCCTACAATTCGAAAATAATTATAGATTGTTGCACAATATGTAATAAAGAGACAGACGAGATTCACCACATTGAGGAGCAACATTTAGCTAATGACGAAGGCATGATTAATCACTATCATAAAAACAAACTTTTTAATCTTGTTCAGTTATGTCATGACTGTCATCAAAATGTTCATAATGGAAACTTAATTATTAATGGATATGATGAAACTTCAAATGGGATTGAGTTGAATTATCACTATACAGATGATATTAATAGTAATGATTCACGTAAAAAATTTAAATCAGACCAAATTGATATTATTAAAGACATATATCAAAAAAATAAGAATTATAAAAAAACTAAACTTGAACTTGAAGATAAAAGTATAGACATATCTATGTCAACTATGAAAAAAATAATCAAAGGGACCTATTAATTGTGACTTTTTGACTTATAGAGTTACATAAATATATATCTTCTGATGGCATGTTATCAAAATTACTAGTAGTATCTTTCAATATATTAGGATTAAATAATTTATCTTTTGAATTAATATAATAGTTTCTATTGACTTTTATAGTGATTTTATTAAACTTTGTTATCCCAGTCTTTTTATTGGGAATATTATTAATTTTTGATCTAGATGGACTAATACGTTTTTTTGGAGATTTATAGTATTTCTTATGACGTTGTTTATCTAATCTATCTTTTAAATCCTTACGAAAATATTTATCTAACCGTGCTTGTTTAAGTATAGGTTTCTGTTCTGGTGAAGTTTTTATAGACTTACTTGTTTCATTGAAATTATTAAGAACTATATTATTGGATGGTGATACAGTTTTACCTAGTTCTATTTGAAACTTATTTTTACTACGTCTTCCTTTTCTAGAGTTTCTACTATACTTATTTGGTGAAATCTTACTGATAATGAGCTCAGACATATTAAATAATAAAAATATAAAATATTTAGTAATTTTACATATATATTAGATACTGGGCAAAATAACTAAAATTCAATATTTTGAATATCTTGTGTTTTTTCCTTCATATACTCAAAGAACTTATCAAATTCAATTTTATTATCATCATCTGATACAGCATCTAGGAATTTATCTGCTTTATCCTTTTCAGTCATATCAGTGTAGAGTGTTATTTTAGATTGGATATTCGCTATATCCATAGTATATTTACTATTAAGATCGCGTTTTTCTTTTTCAATAGATGACTCTAATTCTGAAATTAGATGTGTTTTTTTATTTTCTAATTCTAATAATTTTACATTCAAACTTGATTCTTTAGTTATCAATGATTGTTTTAAAATTCTAATCTTGTTTTTTACATGTAATTCTGAAATTTCTTTTAATTCTGATGTTTCAACTACTCTATCACCATTTTCATCTAATTTATCAAATAATTTTAAAATAAGTTTAAATTTCTCTTCGTCATAATCTTTTGGACATATTAATTGTGTTGATGCTGCTGTTCCCATTAAATATTGCTTATTTATCATTACGATAACATAATTTAACATCAAATTTATGTTATTATAATCTTAATTTTCTTAAATATAGATACTAGATCTAATTAAATCCCACTCTTTTTTTTCAGCAAGATCACTCTGGGTTTCTTTTAAATACATTTCTAGACCATTTTTAAGATCATCTATATTTATTATCTTTTTTTCATCAGGCGTTGAAAATAACACTCTTTTCGCATGTGCTATTTTACATTTACTAAATAGATTCTCTACATCTCTTCCAAAAAATTTAAAATAATCTTTATTTTCTTCAAAAAATTTATCTTTTATATCCTCATCTATATATTTCCAACCATACTCGCCAATCTTCTTTTTAAAAATCATATTTAATTCATGTGACTTATATTCCTTAATTTCTAACCACATACCAAATCTAGATTTTAAACCTTGATTTCCTTTAAAGAATCGCTCATTTAAATCTTTTTTATATCCTGCTACAATGAGTATGAAATCATCTTTATATTTATCTAAATATGGATTTATCACATCAATTATACTTTGAGAATAACTATCGAATTTGCTATCTCCTCCTAACGAATATGCTTCATCGAAAAATAGAACACAGCCTTTTGATTCATCCAAAAGTTTTTGAGTTTTGATTTCTGTTTGACCTATATAACCCGCTTTTAAATCAGTTATCTTGGCTTCTTTAAAATCTCCTTTAGATAAAAATCCCATTTTAGTATATACTTTTCCTAATATTTTCGCGACATGTGTCTTTCCCATTCCAGGTGCTCCACATAAAACAATATGATTAAAGTCAGTATTTTTATTATCAAGATTTTGTAGATGAAGAATTATTTTATTAAAAACAGAATCCTTAATATTTTCCATACCAATCATATTATCAAGTTCTTCTAATGGTTCAACTAAATCAGCTAAAACTCTAATATTTAAGTTGAATCGCTTTTTTTTGATTTTATATATTTTTTCGTAATCTTTGCCTAAATTTATTAAATCCCGTATAGTATCTATTTTTCTATCTAATATTTCATACTCGAATTCTTTTTCTTCGGGTGTCCATTCAAGAGGTAATACTTTATTCTTTTCTTCTAATTTATCTATAGATTTTTTTGTATCTGAAAGTACACTTGATAATATATCGTTTATACCAAATATACTATTCATAGAATTATCTAGACTATTAAATAATTTTGAATTTGTATTTACAGATGAATCTTTAGTTATTTTTTTACCTGATATTGATAATCGGGGTCTTTTTAAGACAGGAGGACTAAGTGTATAAGGAACTATAGATTTTGAATTATCTATATTTTCTGTATTAACTATTTTTTCTACCGATTTTTCGAATGAGAATGGGTCGTTATTTTTTTCTAAATAATTATATTGTAAAAAATAGTTATCATATCTGTAACTGTATTTTTGACTATACATATCATTACTATTAATATTGTATTTGAAACTTTCATTATAGTACTGATATCTGTAGTAATATTTACTAGAATGATTTATACCACTCATTATATAATAGAGTCATATAACTTTTTACTTAAGAATATTTAATTTATTAAAATTTGATGATAATAACTTAAGAATTATTTAATGTAATATAAATAATGTCAGATTTCGAGTGGGATTCAGCAGCATGGAAAATCTTAAAACTTCTTATGTCTGAAAAGAAATTCTTAGTGCAACACCAAATAAGTTCTTTCAATTTATTCTTGGACAAAGGTTTAAAAAATGTAATTGAACAATTTAATCCTATCTCACTTAACTATGATTATGTAATAAAGCAAAAATTTTATAGGTTTAAAGAAGATTCGAAATTTTATTGCGATGACAATTGTTCTTGGACCGAGTATCTAGAACTAACTGATTTATATAAGATGTTTAAGGATGATTACTCAATTGTAAATAATCAAATCACTACACTCGATTTATCAGAACATCTTAATGTTAGTAGTGATAAAGAGAGTCTATTACAAGCAGAATTCAAAGAATTTATCGAAACTCATTTGGAATTTAAGACCTTAGATGTAAATAAGCATAGATATGATCTAGAAATTGAAGTATATTTCAACTCTATCACACCACCAACTATTTACGAAAATAACGGTAGTCAGAAGAAAATGTATCCAAATGAAGCCCGATTGAGAAATTTTACATATGCTTCTAACTTGTATATTGATGTTGCATATAAGACATTAGAAAGAAAAGGTATGGGGTTAAATGACAAACATATTAGCGAAGTTAAAAATATTTACAAGGTTAATTGTGGTAAGTTACCAATTATGTTAGGTTCAAGTGCGTGTATCCTTTCTAGTAAATCCTATAATAAAGCAATTAACTATGAAGAATGTGAATATGATGAAGGTGGTTACTTTATTATCAATGGAACAGAAAAAGTATTAGTTTCACAGGAAAGACAAGCTGAAAATAAAGCATATTGTTTCAGAAATCCAAAATCACAATCTAAATATTGTTATATTTGTGAAACTAAATCTTTACCCGATAAGAAGGTGTTGACTCCTAAAAATATGCAAGTAAAAATTACTACAAAAGAAACAATTCATGGTAGAAATATTAAGGTATCAATTCCTCATATCAAACAAGATGTGCCATTATTTGTGGTTTTCAAAGCTCTAGGTGTGGTAAGTGATTACGACATTGTGTCTTATATTCTATACTCTATCCCAAAAGAAAACTGGAGAGAATATACGCAATTTTTGAGAACCGCGCTGGAAGAAGCTTCTACTATTACAGACCAAGAAATGGCAAAAGAATATCTATGTAAGTATGTAAATATGATGGGTTATGATAGAGATAAGTCAGAGAAAGAGAGAAGATTAACCTATCTCAATGATATCATTAAGAACGATTTACTTCCTCATATTGGAGATGATTATAAAAAGAAAGCCTATTATCTAGGATATATGGTTCATCAATTATTAGATGTGTTTCTAAAAAAAAAGAAGGTAGATGATAGAGATTCTTATGTTAATAAGAGAATTGATACCGCTGGAGTTCTAATGGCTAACTTATTTAGGCAATACTTTACAAAGTTAGTAAAAGATATGAAGACTAATGTTAATAAAGAATATACTTGTGGTTCATGGAAGGCAAATAAGGATTTTGCTAATATAATCAATAATACTAATATTTATAAAATTATAAAGTATGCCACTATTTCTACTGGTCTTAAGTTTGCTTTGGCTACTGGTAATTGGGGAATTAAGAATAATAAAAATAAGCAAGGTATTGCTCAGGTATTGAGTAGACTTACTTATAATTCATCTTTATCACATCTTAGAAGAATAAATACGCCTATTGAAAAGACTTCAAAACTGGTCGCACCTCGTAAATTACATGGAACTCAGATGATGTATATATGTAGTGCTGAAACTCCAGAAGGTGGTTCAGTTGGTGTGGTTAAAAATATGGCTCTATCTTGTCATATTACAAATTACTCAGATATTGCACCAATCGAAGATATTATTAAAAATCATTCCAGTATAGTTGATATATGCTCAGTATCGCCATTAGATATCAAAAATCATTATAAAATCCTTATCAATGGTAATTGGTCATATGCTACAAATCAACCTAAAAAACTAGTAGATGAACTAAAGTCTCTAAGAAGACAGGGGATTATTCACATTCAAACTGCTATTGTTTGGAAAAATCTCGATAAGAAAATAGAGCTTTATACAGATGCTGGTAGATGTACAAGACCGCTCTATATTATTGAAGGTAATGATTTCCTTATGACTAATAATATGATATCTCAACTTAATAGTAAAGATAATTTTTCAAAATGGAATAATTTATTAGTAGGATCTCTTCACAACTCCAATAATATAAAATCAGGTGTGGTTGAATTTATTGATGTTCAAGAAGAAGACCAATGTATGATAGCTATCAACAATAAAAAAATTATTGAAAATCATGATATTAATAGAAAAATTAAGTATAAATATACTCACGCAGAAATTCATCCATCTTTTCAAACTGGAGTTCTCGCGTCAATTATTCCATTTCCTGATCATAATCAGGCTCCTAGAAATACATATGAAAGTGCGATGGGTAAACAAGCGATGGGAGTATATGCTACAAATTATAGATATAGAATGGATACTCTGGCGCATATCCTTAGATATCCTCAAATCCCTATGGTTAATAGTCGAATTATGCAATATTTACCATCTAGTGAGTTACCTTCAGGTATGAATGCTATTGTAGCAATCGCCTCTTATTCTGGTTATAATCAAGAGGATAGTATTATATTTAATCAAAGTGCTGTAGATAGAGGATTATTTATTTCAGATTACTATAGAACATTTAAAGATGAAGAAAAGAAACGACAATCATCTAATGTAAAAATGCAAGAAAGATTTGAAAAACCTAATCCAGATAAAACTATAGGAACTAAAGGTAATAATTACTCCAAATTAGAAGATAATGGTCTTCCTAAAGTAAATAGATTTATGGAAGAAAATGATGTTATTATAGGTAAAATACATCCAATGCATTCCAAAAAGGACGATAAAGAACTTTATAAATGTTGCTCTACTACTGTTAAAGCAAGTGAATCAGGATTTGTAGATAAAGTAGTTCAATCGAGAAATGGGGATGGATATAAATTTGTTAAAGTTAGAATTAGAACTGAAAGGCGACCTACTATTGGAGATAAACATGCTTCCAGACATGGACAGAAAGGAACGATTGGAGCCGTATATAGACAAGAAGATATGCCATTTACTAAAGATGGAATAAAACCAGATTTAATTATGAATCCACATGCCGTTCCATCTAGAATGACCATTGCTCAATTGGCGGAGTGCTTAATGGGTAAAGTTGGTGTAAATATTGGTTCCCTAGGAGATGCAACAGCATTTACAGATTATGACGAAAATAAAATGGGAAATCTATTAGAAGAATTAGGATTCGAAAGGAAATGTGATGAAATTATGTATAATGGTAGAACAGGACAACAACTAACAGTAAAAATATTTATTGGCCCAACATATTATCAGAGACTTAAACATATGGTTAGTGATAAAATACATTCTCGTTCTACAGGACCAAATGTAATTCTTACTAGACAACCTGTTGAAGGTAGATCTAGGGATGGAGGATTAAGATTTGGAGAAATGGAAAGAGATTGTATTCTTTCTCATGGAGCTTCAATCTTTCTGAAAGAAACTTTACAAGACCGTTCAGATAACTACAGATTATATATATGTAATTCTTGTGGACTAGTATGTCCAGTTAATCAAGATAAAAATATTGCGTATTGTAAAACATGTAGGCAAAATATAGTTATTAAAAATTTTTCACTAAATTATTTCGAAACTCGTATTCCTTATGCGATGAAGTTATTTATGCAAGAACTTGAAACAATGTCTATAGCACCCAGACTTATTTCTTAGTTTTAAAATACAATTTTTTTATATTAAAGAATTTCTAATATAAAAATATTATATAGTATGACAATATACGACTCTAATAAATTTGATAAAGAATCAAATACACTTAATATTCATTTAGAAGAATTTAAAAAAAAACCCGAAGATGACTCATTAAGAATACAACTTGCTAGCTCTTATTATGCATTAACAGATTATAATAAATCATTATCAACCATAAGTGATATTAAATATCACACATTATTTTCATTTACATTATTTTTAGAATTATTATTTAAATCTCACAGATACTACGATATTATCGACTTGTATAATACATCTTATAAATCAAATAATAGCTATAAATCGTATTTTTCAAACAATAAAACATTTGATTTCTATATTAAGGCATACTTTAAATGTTATGGTAGTAATTTTAACTCCAATCTAACAAATGTAATGAATTCAATTAAATTTTGTAATTTCATGCAAATTAAACAAGTATTTGAGAACATCGCATATGAGTTTAATTATATACCTACTGATGAGAACTTATTTGGTTGTCAGCAGTTTTTAAGCATGAATCTTGATAAAAACAGTGAATTATATTCAATAAAAAATATAGATAATATTATATCAGCTATAAAAAAAAACATGGTTGATTTCAATGTTGCTCTTATACAATATGGCTATCCAAATGAACAGATATTGACGCATCCATTCTTCGACTTTCGTAAATATTTTATTGCTAACTTAGCAAAAATACCTTCTATTGATAATAAGATTATCAATTTTGCCGAAAATGTGAATCACTCATTAATGTACCGATTTGATAAACATTTAGAAGATAAAGAATATAGAGATAATCTAAAAAATATTTATAAACTTTCCAAACAAATAAATCTACCATCTGATAATACAAATATAGCAATAATTACAAAGACTTCTTCTTTAACAAATTATGATTATTGGAAATTTAGCACTATTAAATTTTTATTTAAAATAGATAATGATTTTGATACCTATTTGTTCACACAAAGTCATTTTAACATAATGGATAAACAAACATATATTGATTATAATGGAATCCCATTTAAATATATTGTTCCCATTAATAGTAATCAATCTGAAATTAATCTATTATTTTTAAAATACAAAATTGGTAAAATATTATTATTTGATCCAATTGAGAATAATTTTCAATATTATATTGGTAGTAATTATAATAATTGTTTCTGTTTTAAGGAGCATATGTTAGATATATATCCTTGTAAAACTATAGATATATTCAACGAAAATAGTAGTAATGTCATATTAGCAAATCGTTATCAGTTTGGTGAGGAAACTGCCAAGGAAATAGATATAAATCCCTCAACAAATTATTTGCTTATTTTAGATGAAATTCAAGCGATCGATACTATTAGTCTATATAAAATAAAGGATATACTAGCAAGAGACGCATCATTTAATATTATATTTTTAACTTCCACTAAAACTGATCTTATTCTTAATAGAATCAAAGATATCTTTTCTATTTATTATCAGCGAATTCAGATATTAGCTAACGATAGTTATATAATCAGTAAATACTTTTATTACTGCACGTCTATTATTGCTCTTGATTCTTCTAATATTAAACCTCAGACATATCTTGAAGCGATATATTCTAATAAAATAATCTTAACATTAGGTGATATTGATAACATATTTTATAATCATCTTTTAAATCTAAAATATAATGAAGAATTTTTCAAATCAAGTAATATTCAAGAGCTAATAAATAAAGCTATATCATTTAGTTTGATAAGTAATAAACTTCATTCATTCGACGATGAGACGCTTACAAAAGTATTATGTAATCCAGGAAGTATAATTACTATATATAAATGTATAGGAATTGATATTTCTATTGATAATGAAGAAGAAACCGTAGTTAATATCTCGAGTAATGATTAGTTTTCTTTTTGCTTTTTACAGTTTGCCAACCTTCTTCATCAGAATTATTATTGTCTTTGTTTGATTGATATCTCTTCTGATAATTTGATTTGTAAGAATTTCTATTGTAGTTATTATATGATTTTGTATAATTAGTATGATATTTTTCAACATTATCCTTATTTTGAATATCATCTATTTTCACAACATCAACTACACATGGTTGAACGACTTCAGAGTATGAATGTTTTTCTTTCGAAGATTTAAGATCAATTATATATGAGTTAAGTTTATCTATTATATCTATACTAGTCTTTGATGAACTATCTGTAACTAATTCTAGCTTTGATTTTAAATCAGTTATATTATCTATTATATTCTTATTCTCATCTTTATAATTTTTAATAACTCTATATAAATTTTCTATTTCAACTCTATTCAATTTTATATTTTTATCATTCACATCTATATCTGATTTAATATTATCTATCTTATTTGTTAGGTCACTATCTATATCTTCTTCATTCGAAGATTGATTAGAGTTAAGTCTGCCAGTTTCAAGGGCTTTTTTTATTAGTATATCCTGTTTATCCACTTTATCATTTAGTGCATTCAGTTTTATATTTATCGATTCATTATTATCGGTAATGGTTTTATTTAAAGATTCCATTGTGCTTTTTAATATAGTTATTTGTTCTAACATCAGTAAGTCAAGTGTCGGTTGTGCTAAAGACATTTATAATATTATATAAAATTGCTTTTAAATGATATTAAATTTAATACTTTATTATTTATTTTGTTCGATTACTGTTTTATTTAAGTAATCTTCGTATTGGTCTCTTATAAGAATAAATGCCTTGTTTATTTTATCTTTCAACTCCATATTACCACCAGCAAACTCTTTTCTTGTATTATATTGATTTCTTACCAATGAAAAACTAATCTTTTTTATTTCAGAATCAATTTCTAAAGTATTAAGTGCATCATTGAAATCTTTAGCTACATAAATACTATCTTTATCTACAGGATCATATTCTTTACTTGTTATACATCCATCTACACTTGATATTATTTTACCCAAAATAAACTTTCCTTCGTCATTAAATGTTTTTATTAGATATTGATAATTATCCTCTTTTAAATATATTCTCATCGAATCTTTAGGATAGAAAAACTTTTGATAAATAAATGCCAGTCCATCATCTTTAAATGAACCATAATCAGTTCTATCTTTAAAATGCTTTCTCTTTATCTCGTCACTAACTTTTTTGATTAATTTAGTGCTATAATCTCTAAATTTTATGTAGTCTTTATCAGTAATTTTTTCAATTTTTTCATTTACTACCTTAATTTTAGCTATATAGTCTTTTTCAGGTGAAGGCATTGATGCTCGGTTGGGTTTCTTTCTTCTTCTTGGAATAGGCATTTAATATTAATTAATAAAAATTTTTTAAGTATTTATTAATTATATTTCAGTTATACTTATAATTTTGATATCTTCGATTGGTTTATCATTACCATCTGTTATCACAGTTTGTAACTCATTGATTATTTTACTCCCTTTTTTTATTTCCCCGAATACTACATGTTTATTATCAAGATGTGGTGTTGCTACTGTTGTTATGAAAAATTGAGAACCATTGGTGTTCGGTCCAGAATTAGCCATAGATAATAAATATGGTTTATTATGTTTTATACTGAAGTTTTCATCTTCAAATCTTTCTCCATATAGTGATGTTCCTCCAGTTCCATCGCCATTTAAAATATCACCACCTTGTAACATGAATTGATTAATAATTCTATGGAATTTACTATTATTATATGTATTTCCATCAATACCATGTTTTGCGATATGTCTAAAATTTTTACAAGTTAATGGCACAATATCATCATATAGTTTCAATACTAAATCATAGATATGACTACCTTTTTTAATCTTTAGTAACAAGTCGCGTTCTTTATTTTCAATATTTACCTTAAAATCCTCATTAGTATCAGTATTTACGATCTTGGTTTCTAAATCATTATTTTTAATATTTGAATAAAATACATATACAAAATATCCAATTAAAATTATTAGCACGAAAATCAGTAATCTTATGTAATTAGTGTTCATTTAGTCTTTTATATAATACAAAAAAATAATTTATATTTTTATACTAAATAACTAGTTTAAATAACTATATAAAATCGGAGGTGTTATTATTGGAACAAAATCAGCATTATTCACACATACATCTATTGTTAATATTTCGGTTATGTTTTTATCTAACTTACTATATATATCCTTAAAATCTGTATTTACATTATTTCCTTTACTATAAATTATCAAATTTCCTATAGATAACATATCAGGTTCTGGTATTCTATATTCTTGTTCTAGATATTTAACTAATTCGAGTATAGTATTTACATATACTTTAGCACCTTTAATTCTCAATTTACTCCATGTATTAAAATCAGCTGGTATTGTTTCAATAGGCATCGCAAATTCTTCTGAATACATTTTATTATGAGTTACTCTAGGTTTAAGACTATCATATATATTGTATTGATTTGTTGCTAAGTTAATATTACACTCTGTTGGTTTAATTATCCATTTTTTACTATTACTAGATAAATATTTTAATATATCAATCATTACAAAACCAGCAATAATAGAAGTAGTAGTTGATAAAGCTGGAACAATTCTACCAGATATAAGTTTAATGGTTAAATTATCCGATTCATCAATAGTATAACATCTTGCTCTAAGATTGACAATATTTGTCATAACAATATTATGTAAGTTATCATCTTTCTCATATTTAGCCTCATTTACTAGGTTTAAATTCTTATCTAAAATATCTTTAGAATATAGAGTAATCTGATTTATAAGAGCTACTTTCTCTTCTTCAGACACTATAATATCAACTTTATCACTCTTTTCATCAATATTTATCTCTTTTTTCTGGAGAGAATTCAATTTATTATTTGATAGTTTATTTGATTCTTCTATAATTTTACTATCTAAATCAACAACATCTATATCTAGTAATTTAGCAATAGCTATCATAAATTCAATATTAATATCTTTATATGTTAATTCTTTAGGGAGTCTTTTCTTCCCTGACCAAAACGGTTCGCCTACAGAATTAATCATATCCTTTGGAAATGTAGTTAGTATTTCTCTTACAGGTAGAATATAGTTATAATTAAATATTGAATTTACATAATTTACAACATTTAGGTTGGAAGGATTTATCTTAAGTTCTATTAAATTTATTAGGTTTCTATATCTTTCTGATATTAGTGTGTCATTATTTATAGATTTTATAGTTTCTATAGCTTTATCAGGATTTCTAATAAATGTATTATAGTCTAGTATTGCGTCTGTAATAACTTTACTAAATAAATCTAAACCCCATTCCACACAATGTTCATTATTATTAGGAAAATTTCTAACGGTACACATTGGTATAGAATTATCTACAGGATCTTTAATTTCAGAGTAAGTTGCTGTCTCGTATGGTAGAATAACTTGTGTATTGGCTTTAGTGCCTAATGTTCCTGATTCAAATAGAGGCTTATCGTATTTATTACATATACTATCTACGTATTTTCTTGCTTCTACATTATCAAGTGCGTTAATTACAATATCATTACCTTCCCACCACCTTCGCGAGAACATCTTTTCACTCGTAGTTCCTACTTCATTATTAAATGAATTGATACTACTTTCATAATAATCTTTATACTTAATTAGACGTGTTTTTACCACATCTGATTTAGATTTATTTATATCTTCAGGTCTAAATAAGAATTGTCTTGAAAGATTACTTAATTCGATGGTATCCATATCAGTGATATTTAATCTACCACTATAACATTCTCCAAAACCCATCATAATTAGATTTTTTGATATTTCACATCCAAGTGCCCCACAACCTATCATAAACATTTTTAGTTTTTTAATTTTTCTCACTAAATCTCTATCTAGTAAAGCGTTTACATCCCAGTAATTACCCTTACTAATATATAAATTACTACTCTTTAATCCTGTGTAATCAAATACCAGTTCTTCTTGAAGTGGAATATATTTGTGAGATACTTTAATAACTTCGTGGGCCAATATACTACCAATTATTACACCTAATGGATAAAATTTAGTCTCTGTATTAATACTAGGAATTTTTATCTTATCTTTGTGTGCTAGATATTTGACTATATTTTCATGAACATTATTTGTTTTAGAATCATTATTGAAAGAACTGGTTAAGTCTATATATTTATAGTTATCATTGGGAATTTCAAAATTAGTTTTCGTTTTAACAAAATGAGAACTCGTAAATACATTACAAGTCTTTTTCTCAAAATACTGGATATTTTGTTCCTTACCTAGAAATAATGTCAATTTCGCATCTGTTTTAACTGTAAGTTCCAGCTCACTTGTATTTAATACTTTATTATTAATAATTTTTTTAGATAATATCTGAGAAGTATATTCATTACCAGAAAGAGATTTTAATACAAATGACTCATTAGAAGGCATATTTTTTAAACCATCTACAGTTATTTTTACATTGTCATCTGTTTGAATATACGAGCTAATATATCCCGATAATGTATTTTCTCCATCTATATCTAGCACATTCCACTCACCAAAATTACTAAAAACATAACCTAATAATCCAACATTATGTCCATAAATATAAGGTTTTTTATGCTTTCTGGTAATCTCCTCATATTCAAAAGTATTACTATTTGTTCTGGTTTCTACCAAACAATCATACATATTAGGTTTACTTTTTAAAAGATTATTAACAAGTCCTTTTTTCGTAAGAACAGATACTTTAGCACTAGAACATGTCAATTCGTCTATAAAATATTTACATAATTCTGCTAATGTGTTTTTACTATTTTTTTTATAATTAATTATACGTCCATTATATTTATGACTAACTTTAGTATTATCATATAGATAAAAATGCTTTACTCCCATTAGTGCTAGTGATTTTACACATTCAACGCCTACAGTATCGCATCCCAATACAACTACTTTTAAATTTACAATTTTTGCCATAGCATCTTTACCTATAGCACCTATTTGTCTAGAATAGAGATTTTCCATTATTAGAATTATTATAATAAAAAATGTAATAATTTTAATAATCAAAATTTTAATATTTATCCGCAAAAACTGCGCATTGTGGAATAATCCATATTTCCTTTACTAAACTCCCTTAACCCGTTTCGCATTTAAAATGTCCCCTTCTTTTAACTTAAAGATTAATTTTAAGTATATGGAATCTCAAAATGGTGATTTAACAAATAATGTAGATGACTACAAACTATGGCGGAAAAGAGGTGCTTGTATAGCTATATCTATTGGAGGAGGTATTGGTATGGTATATTTTATTATTTGGCTTATTAGGACATTTTAAATGCGAAACGGGTTAAAGCATTTGCCTGGTGTTCTCTATTCTCAACATTGGATTTAGATTCAAAAGAATCTGCCATTGCTTCTAATTGATTTGTTTCCGGATTTTGTGCCATTAATCTATCCATTTCATCAATAACATCACTGGTATTAGTAACAATATTAACAATTGAAATGTTTGTTGGTCCTTCATTTACTCCCATTAGATTAAGAAGATTATTGAGAAATACATTTTTGTTTTTTTCATCATGATCTAAAATATAGTTAATTCTTCTTTTCACAAAGCTTTTCCAACCATTTGTTGCTATATACTTAATATCATTCATAATAGACCCAAATATTCCACGGTCATGCACATTAATATATTTCATATTAACTTCTATACGTTTTAGTGTCTCATTATCCCAAAATGTATAACCTTTATGATTAGGTGGTGATTCATTTAACATAAAATTCCAACCACCAATAGTTAAATCTACAGCTTGATAAGCATCTTTTAGATACATAGCTGATTTTTTATCAAATATAAATTCAGTATGACCAGGTGTTATGTCATTACTGATAGTATCTATGTTACGTCTAATATATGATAACGATTTATTAGATATTTTTCTATTAATCATTAAATACTAAATATAATTTATATTTAAGCTTATATATAAATTTGAATTATTATATTTAAATTCCTAAGTTATGAATACATATCATAAACGCATGTCTGGCTTTAACAAAAAATGTTTCAATATTTTTATTCCTAATTAAAATATAATTAACCGCAAACCATGTATTAATTTTTTTTACAGAAACATCTTCAATTATAATCCAACCATTTTTTTTGATATTATCAAGAGCAAATAAAAGTGTATTAAAGTTAGCACCTATTGAATGAAGTCCATCATCAATAATTATATCATATTTAATATCGCCAAATTCTTCTTTTATATTATTAAATGTTTCAATTTCAAGTTGGTCTACAAAGCATGTTTTTATTCTATCTTCATTAAATAATATGTCTTTATCTATATCAGCACCATAAATATTAGTATTTGATAGAAATTCTTTCCAAGAATATAATGAGGCACCTGGTCTACCATTAATTCCCATTGTTGATACAATATCAGGATTATTAGTACCTAATCCTATTTCAAGAATATTTGAAATATCTTCATCTTGTCTACTAAATATATATGAATAAAAATAATGATAATTGTGGAGTGTGCTCTTATCTGATCTATTCCGTTTTAAAATATTACCTAATTTATCGGCATTTTCATTATTAAATGAAGATATATCATATATTCTAATATTATATTTTGGATCTATTTTTTTTATTAATGATATTGTCTGATTTATAAATAGTGATGCGGACTTTATCCATAGATGTTTATTATCATCATTGTTGGCAGATGATGCTCCAAACATTTCCAGTGAATTAATTTCGTTTTTTATCAATTCTTCCATTTTAATTTATATATTTATAACTTACAGCTTTTAAATAAAAATAAAATTTGATAATGATAAACTTTCTTCCAATATTAATAATAGAACTAGATATGAAAAGTTTACAAATATGCGGAATTGATATTAAAATTGGATCTAATGTTAGCGATAATGACAAACTATTTGATATGGCAAAAGATGAAGATATATGGTTTCATGTAGATGGGTTACCAAGTGCTCATATGTGGGTTCCTGAATGCGAATTAACCAAACAACAGCTTTATATGATAGCACTTCAATTAAAAAAAACTAGCAAATACAAGAAAATCAATAATATACCAATAATATATACAACAAAACAGAATATTGAAAAGGGTGATACGTTGGGAACAATAATAATTACTGGTAAATCAAGAAAAATTAATGTTTAAATTTGATTAAAAAATTAACTTTTTTTATGATTGTAAACCGGAAGATGAATAGTGAATTATTTAAAGCAACTACAATTGACCCATCTATATTTCAAATTCAAGATGTAGAAGGTGATAATGCGTGCTTTTACAGAGCAATAGCAAATTACCTATATTTTGGGTCACCTAATACTTCTAATAGAAGTGTATTATCCATGAAAAACTGGGGGAAAGTCAAAAATATTGATAAAGTTACCAAAGATTTTGGTAGATATTCAGGAAAACAGGATCTATTAGCCAGATTTTTACAAAATGAAATATTAGACTTCATCTCTAAAAATCATAATAAAAAAGTGCCTTTTCTTGGTAATGTTGAACTCAAGGACGCAATAACATTGGTTCATGAGATAAGCTGGGAAGAATACCTAATGTATTATAGCACGTTTGCGGGTGATATTGATTTTAATCAATTAGAGGAAGAGGGATTTTATGTAGATCGATGGGGAAGCACTTTAGAACAGTGGGTTATTACACAAATGCTAGAAGTTCCTATCATAATTTTCAATACTCAAAATTGGAATAAGCGTTATAATAAGATAGTTAATGGTAAAATAGTAAATAATAAACCTCAAAAAGGTGTCAGACTTAAACCTACTGTTATTTTAGGACAAGAGTTTTTAGGAAAAAAAATGCCAATATATCTAATATGGCGCGAATATCATGGTGAAGGTCATTATATGGTATGTTATCCTAAAGATATAGATAATACATATGAAATTATAAAAAATATGATTTAAAATAAATATAAACTTTTTTTATTAAAAGTCGAATTGAATAATGGAAGTATATAAGATCATTAGGATAAAAATTTTATCTAAAGAACCTGAAAACGTAGAAACTAAACCAGATTTAAACTTTGAAGATAAACCTATAGTTAATAATGAAGAAATACATTTAGAAAGTGATACTATCTTTTCAGAAGAAAATAGTATGTTATCTAGTATTGATAATGAATCACAAGAACAAGGTATTAAGTTTACTATCAACGATAAAGTATTAGAATCTACAGACACTGTATATGAACATGAATATATTAGTATTACTGCTTGTTTTCATTGGAAAGTAACTGATAGTAAAATAGATGATATGGAAAAAACCTATTTGGTAGGAACTAATATAATTACTAAAATTAATGATAATATCCCAACTATAATGATAAAATCATCATCTGAATCAATTAAATACAAAAAACTTGTTAGAGATAATTCAAAAAAGTTGTTTGGTCTTCGTAATAAGGATATCATAACTATCAAACATTTAAATAATAAGGATAATTATCATAATTACTTAGTATTATTAAACAAAAGTAAAAAATTAACCTCTAAATTCAAAAATAGCATAAATTGTATAGATAAAGATACATTTAAATGGCGTTCATACTTTGGTATATATCTTCCTGATAAAATCAATCCTAGTAAAGCAGAAGTATATAATACATTATCGAAAGATAAAAATGTAACCAATACTCTATCAATTGATAAAAACTCATTAAAGCTCGTAAATATATATAAGAGCATTTCACGAGTTATAGGAGAATTGACCTACTAAATATAATAAAATATAAATTTTAAATTTGTTATTAAATATATATTTTTTTTCTTAATAAATCATTATGAAAACTTTGGGAATCGTATCTCATTATTTTGAAGATAAAACTGTTGTATTTTCAATTGAAAGGCTTATAAAGAATCCAATATATATAGTAGAACATTTACCTATAGGAACTAAGGTAATCGTAGAAGTAGATACATTTATATTGGCTGAATCAAAGCTAATATATACAGGATATCATATAAGTAAAGACGAAGATGATGATTTATTAATAAAAATACTATATGAGCTTGAAGAAATTTCAGATTTAAAACCTAATGTGACAGATCCATTTATTAGAAAAGATTTGAACGACATGTATGTAGTTACTATTGATCCAAAAGAATCCAAGGATTTAGATGATGCTATATCTATATGTGATGATAGACTATATATTCATATAGCTGATTTGGTATCATATTTCAGTGAAAATCTAGATGAAATACTTAAAAGAGGTAATACATTTTATCTTAGAAATAGTAATGTTCCTATGATACCTCGTGAGTATTCTGAAAATTTGATTTCCTTACTACCAGGTTCTTCAAAACGTGCTATTACTCTAGAATTTGATACAAATACCTTAGAATTATTAAAGTTTTACCCTTCATCGATAACTAATAATCTGAAAATGTCATATGAAGATGTTGATAATATTATTAATAGTAGAGATTTAGATAATATACCTGAAGAAGCTATTAAACTAGTTACTGATATGGAAATTATTTATGAAAAATTAGATAATAACTCTGGAATTTCAACATATACAAGTAGTAAATCTCATCTAATGATTGAGAAACTAATGATCTTAGCAAATAATTCAATAGCAAAAGTAAGTCCAAATACATTATATAGATTTCATAAACTTCCATATTCAAATAAAGCAGGTTATCTACAGAGATTTATAGGAAGTCAAGTTAATAAATTTATAGATGTTAATTCGGAAGACATAAATGAATCATTAACACTAGTTAAACAAAAGAAAACAGTAGAATATTTGAAAAATCATATGATGTCAAAAGCAGTATATAGTACTACTAATACATCTCATTGGGCTTTAGGACTAGAGAAATATACACATTTTACAAGTCCTATAAGAAGAGCGGCGGATGTTATTGTTCATATGAAACTATTACTACCAGCAACAAAGTTAAACATTGAATCATATATTGAAGGTATTAATGATACAGAGGCGATGCAGATGTCAATAGAAGCTCTTCTTGAGGAACTTGATTGTCGTCGTAAACTTTCTAAAGAAATATGGTTTTATGGATGTGTTATAAAAATTACACCTAAAGAGGTGGATTATTATATTCCATATTATAAAGGTGTTCATACCTTTCACATCAGCGAATGTAGTAATGGAGAATTTATGACATATACTACTGATAAATCAGGACAGCTAAAATCTGAGAATTATCATTATTATCTAGGAAAATGTAATACATTAAAATTAGAAAGTTATAATTATAGAACAGGTAAAAAAGTATTTAAAATAATTCAAGATGATGTATCTCCTGAATTATTATAATTGAATATTAAATTTTTATTTACCAGTAATAGTAAGTTATAATTTTAGGTATGCTACCCATATATTTTAAAGTTAATATTTGTTCGTTAGTTATACTATCCAGTGCTTTATTAAACGAATATATAATCTTTGTTATCCAACCTTTGATTAATATTGAAAAAGCTCCAATTAGTATATATAATCCTAATGTATTATTATTTACTAAAGTGCTATAATTATTATGTATGAACATACCCATTAAAACAGATTGACCTAATAGACAAAACATGTTCCAATAAAGATATGTTTTAGAATAACATGAATTATATTCTTTCGCACCATAATAACCCATTAACGATATTAGGCAAGTGAATATAAAGTAATAACTTGCGTAAGAGGCGAAATATATAATATTAAATATAAAATCAATTATCGAGAAAATTTTCACAGACCGTCTGTATTTATATACATCTATCATATCATCTGTTATATCTGATTCTAAATTAGAAGAAACACTTTCTATATCATGAAAAGAACTATTCGACATTATGATTAATCATTTAAAAAAGACTTTAAGTATTATTTATATTTAAAAATTCATAGCTAATGTATGCGGGCTTATACCTTTATCTGGTGATGGAAGTTGGAATATTGTAGGATTAATATAAGGTTGTCTGGCTAATATGATATCTGAATGATTAATTCCATTACAAGAAGGTGATAATTTTACTTGTTTATTAACACTGGCATTATCCCATTGATGAAGGTCATATTTACAAGGTTCTTGTGCGTTTGATGTAATACCCATTCTATTAAGTCTTTCCATATCATTATCATTAATCCAGTCATTACGTGTTCTATTTTTTGGAAATAAACTACTATGATCATAATTATCAATTTTTTCATATTCATTTTCGTTTTTTTTATCAATACCTATAATATCTGGTGGATTTGTAAGAGACTGAATTGTATTTAATTTCAGGACTTGTAGTTTGTTATCATTGATTACGTAATCTAATATTAGTTTTCTTGTTGAAAACTTATTAGTTTCATACATATGAAATACAATTCTATATAATTTTTTTCCACATATAGTTGATTGAATATTAACAGATTCAATATCCTGATATTTGTATCTTGTTTTATCACAGTTATTTAAGTTATTAAGAACCATAGATATTATTGCCACCATATTAGGTTTTTCATTTTGAGATATATTATTTTTTACTAATTTTTCAGTTTTTATTACTACAAGATTTCCAGGATTACTATTTAATTTTAAGTTGTACTTTTTAATTATTTCTTCTAAATTACGATTAGTGTATATGAAATCACTATTAACATCAGAATAAGATTGAGTATATGATTCTAATTGTTTCTTATTTCTTAGAAAACATTTTCTATTGTATATTTGCTTATTGTAAAGTGAATATACGTATAAAACCGATGCTATAATTACTAATATTATAAATAAGCTTTCCATTATTTAAAATATTAAAAGAAATTAATTACCAACTAATAAGTTGATTAATATACTTAATGCTAGTAAATCAAAAACACTATTAAGAGGATTTACAATAGTGACTGATTTAACAAGATAGTTATTCCATAAAAATTTTCCAAAAAGAGCAAGAATGAGCATTGTAGTAGAATATGCTAAAAGAAATACTAATAAATCTCTACTTGTCATATGTTTATTGTCACCTTTAAATTCTTCCTTGATAGGTAGGATTTTATTAAGTTGACTACAATAAAATGATTCTAATATTTTTCTCATATACATTATTATATATTTTTTTTCTTTCTCTTAGACTTTTTTTTAGGATTATTATTGGCATTATTATTCTCATATTTAACTATAGATGATTTAAGAACTGATACTTGATTTTCTAAATTAATATCGGCAAGAGTTATTTTACGCGTTCTTATTTTATATTTCAAATAAAAATCTTCTATAATCTCTACTGCATCTTTATCACTCAGTGTTTTTTCAGCTTTTGTAGGTTCATATGAACCCATTATCCATTTCAATATTTTGCCTAACATCCTTACTTTATAAATAGATAATTTTTAATGGCTTTATTTTTTTGAAATTAATATTATAAAAAAATAAAGAGTTTTTGATAACAATCCTTATTACCTGGAATTAAAATATTAGAATTTTTATTATACTTAATTTAACAGAAATTTAAAAGGCTTCGTTGAAACTGATTTCATCTACCGAATCTCCAGTAACATTGACATTAGAAAGACTATATTCTCCTACTCTTTTTTCGAAAAAGTTAATCTTATTTTCAATGGATATCATCTGCATGAAATCAAAAGGATTTTCTGTATTATATAACTTAGGATATCCAAGTTGAGTTATTAATCTATCAGCTACAAATTCAATATATTGACTCATTAGTTCAGAATTCATACCAATTAAAGCGCATGGAATTGCCTCATTAATAAATTCTTTTTCTATTTTAACAGCGTCTCCAATAATATCGTAGATAGTATCTTTTGATAACTTATTGTTTAATTTATTATAAAGTAAAACAGCAAAATCAGTATGCATACCTTCGTCTCTACTAATTAATTCATTACTGAATGTTAGACCAGGCATAACACCCCGTTTTTTAAGCCAATATATAGCGCAGAAAGAACCAGAAAAGAATATACCCTCCACTGTAGCAAAAGCTACCAATCTTTGAGCAAAACTATTTTTTTCACGATTAAACCAATTTAATGCCCAGTTAGCCTTCTTACTAATACAAGGAATTGTATGAATAGCAGAAAACAGTTTAGTTTTTTCTGCTTTATCTGTTATGAATTTATCAATAAGTATAGAATAGACCTCAGAGTGAATATTTTCAATTGCTATTTGAAACCCATAAAAACATCTTGCTTCAGGTACTTGGACTTCATTCGCAAAATTTTCAACTAGATTTTCGTTTACAATACCATCTGAACCAGCGAAAAAAGCGAGTATATGTTTTATAAAATATCGCTCATTATCACTTAATTTAGCCCAATCATTAGGATCTTTGCTTAAATCCATTTCTTCGGCAGTCCAAAAACTGGCTTCTGCTTTTTTATAGGCTCGCCAGATGTCTTCGTGTTCAATTGGAAATAGTGTAAACCGGTTAGCATTCTCCTTGAGTAAAAATTCTTCTTTATTATTTTCTGCACCTTGGTATTGGTTGTTGTTCATTTCAGATATATTATAAGCAAACATTTAATATAAATTATCAAACAATTTTTAAGTCATTTTTTATCTTGAGATATCTTATATGGTAAAATACATTTTCGACCTTGATTATACATTATATTCCAAATCTGATGTTAATGATACTGGTTCTGACAAACAATTTTATGAATCATTTAAACCAAAAGAATTTATGAATCATTTATTAGATAAATTAGACGGTAATAACTATATTTTTACAAATGGTAATTTTAATCATGCTATAGATGTTGTTAAAAAGATGAGTTTAGCATGGAATTTTAAAGATATTCAATCTACTGATATGGTAGGTGATAAATTAAAACCTGACCCTGAAGTTTATGACAGCGCTATCAAAAAATTTAAAATTCTCAAAAATGAAACTGTCTATTTTTTCGAGGACTCTGTTGAAAATCTCATTACCGCGAAAGAATTTGGATGGAATACTATTTTAATAGAACCTAATTTTTTAGGGAAAAAACCTGATTTTATAGATTATGCTTTCAAAACTATTGAAGAAGCACTTCTTTTTTTTGTTGTAAAGCAAAAATTTAGAAATGATTTTAACTAAAAATTTATTTCTTAAAAATTTGATAAAAATAATATTAAAAGATTAATATTATCTTTAGAACAAATGTCTCATTTATTATCACAATCTGCTACAGCAAAATACAAACTTTATATTTCAGTAGAAAATACAGAACTTAGAGAAAAATATCAAGAATCGATATCCCAACGAATCGCAAATAATTCAACAGATTCTGGATTTGATTTGTTTATCCCTGAAGAAACTTATTATAAACCAGGAGAATATGTAATGATTGACCATAAAATTAAATGTAAAATGGTTATTGTGGAATGGGATGGCAATGAAATTCCAACTGGTTATATACTTCATCCCCGTTCAAGCACTGCTAAAAAATATAATCTTATGATGGCAAATAATACTGGAGTTATTGACCAAGATTATAGAGGTAATATTAAAGCATGTATGTTTAGTAATTGGACTACACAAGATTTAAGAACTATGATCATTGGAACCGGACATATAAATGTATCAATAGAAAATAAGCTAATGTCAGATACTAGAATTGTTCAAATTTGTTCGCCTAACTATAGACCATTTAAAATAGTTATTGTTGATGAATTAGACGATACTTCGCGTGGAGAAGGTGGTTTTGGTTCAACTGGTAATTAGTAATTTATATACCTTTATTTTTTATATAATAATGTCTGGTTACTATTTTATCGTATTATTATAAGTATGTCTATTAATAATTTAGAAAGAAAAATGAAAAATAGAGAACGCTCTATTTGTAGGAATTATGCTTCATGGATATTAAACCCTGAAAGATGTGAAGCCGCAAAAAAATACACTATAAAGGCTGGTCAATTTGCTAAAAGTGTTATAAAAGATTCTCATAAGGATACTAAAAATAATATGAAATTACTTGAACAGCGAATAAAATCTAGAGAACATAAAAATCTTTATCCAATCAATAATCATGATTTTGATTATAAAACGGCTGTAAAAAAGAAATACAATGTATTCAATCAAGGAATTACAAATGATCCCACTATGAATAATTTAATTGGAGCACCTAATAAATTACTACCATATCTAAAGGCAATGATAGATGAACCATATCCTTCGAGGGGCACTACTGCTGGTGTAGATGATATAATAGGTGATGATAAAGGGGCAAATTTTATAAAAACAAAGTATAGAGAGCTTAATCACGAATTACCTTATCCTTCATTTAGAAAAGACTATCCAGCATGTAGATATCCAACAAATGGAGAGAATGCTTCGTCGTATTTTATAAAAGCGGGGACATGTAGTACTAAAATTAATGACGAGGGATTATGTAATAAAAAAGGATATAAATGGGTTCCAAATCCTATGAACAAAGTGCCTGCTGTTGCTAAAAAGCTGTTGTCATTTGTTAAAAATAAAAAAAATAAAGCCAAACCACCACCAAAAGGTTCATGTTATAAACCAAGATTCGCTTATATTGATAACAGTGCGAAAGGTATTTTTAACAAAAAGGGTTTTGCTCCTTCAATGTTTAATGATCTAATGAATGTAGCACCTGATAAAATATTCAATATATTAGCAGGTTATACTGTCGATGGGTCGGGATTACTACCATGTGTAGAAGAATTTACTCAACATAATAATAACCATAAACTTCACATATTAACATTCTTAATCATTATTTTTCTTATTTATTTGCTATTTAAACATTTATAATCTCGTTAATATATAAGATGTCTTGTCAACCGCTAAATTCAAAATGTGATGACGATGAACTTGTTGATTCTATGACAAAATTTATAGAAGCGTTTGAAAAAGATCCTGCCAGTTCAATAGTTGCGATATCAAAGAAAGATTTTCAATTAACTAAAAGAGCACTAAATAAATATAAGAAAGATTGTGGAATATGTATGAGAAAAGGTGGTGGAGATTATAAATGTATGCATGAAGCCAAACAAAACCTATTAAGAGGAATACCTATGTTGGGAAATGCTATATATCCATGGAAGAATTATGATTGGAATTATGCGAATCATGTTAGTAATAATTATTCTCCATGGGCGACTGGAGCAAAAGCAGATGGAACTATAAAACAAGCTTTTAAAAATGCCAGAGCATTTGTTAAACTAATAAATGCTATAGGTTTTGATCCAAATCCTAACTCTAAATCTAGAGCAAGTGTTAAAAATAAAAATAGCGATTATCCATATATGCCTGAATGTAATAAAAGTCATGGATGTAGTGCGACTCAAGAAGTTAAAAATAGTTTTAATCAAAGAAAACCATATAATGATAAGTTTTTAAATATGAAAACAAATGGTGAATATTCCTCTTCATATTATTTTAAAGTTGGAACTTGTCCAAGACATGATATAAAAGATAGAAAATTATGTGAGAAAAAAGGCTATACTTGGTCGCCAAATATATTTGATATGGCAGTTAATAAACTCAAGAAAAAAAATGGTAATGATGGTCAATCAACATCTGGTAATTGTAGTCAACCCAGATACGCATTTATAGATAATTCGCCTAAACCATTTTTTAATGGTAGTAATGCTAAAGGGTTTCTACCAGCATTAGCAAATGATCTTATGGCATTGACACCAGATAAGTTATTAGGACAATTTATGGGAGCATCCGTATCAAATTCATACTATATTCAGTCTTGTCCTGAAACATTTGTAAATTATAAACAAAAACCTAGATCAAATATAAGTAATGTGTTACTTTTAATATTAGTATTAGTATTTATAATCTACTTTGTTACAAAATAAATTTTATAGATAGGTATTTATAAAAATTATTAATATATAATAAGATTATGGCTAAATATGAATGTGATAATAGCGACGTTATTAAACTTATGAAGAAAGCAATTGAAGTAGTTGAACCTCTTGCTGGAGATCCTCAGAAAAAAAAAGAGCTAAATTTATTAAAAATCGGATTAAAAAATTATCTTATAGATTGTTCAATTTGTAAAAGAGGTAATAATGATCTTACATGTCTTAAAGAAGCATCTACAAAACTTCAAAGACAATTACCTTTTATAAGAAATAGCATATACCCATGGAAGAATTATGACTGGGATTATGGTAATTTCATTGATAATAATTTTTCAGCAAAAGCTACTGGTTCTAGTCCAAGCGGAAGAGCATATATGAAAAATATGTGGATTTTTTTAAAATTTTTAGATGCTTATATTACCGCTGCTAATCCAAATCATGGTTCAGTAGCAGGAGGAAGAAATAGAAATAGTGATTTTCCCATTTATGGATGTACTGGAAATGCTAAAACTGGATGTAACGCATGGCATAGAGTTAAGAATAGAAATCCACAACGACCACCATACGCTGATAGGTTCTTTAATAAACAATTAAAAGGGGAAGCATCTTCTTCATATTTTGCTAAGGTAGGTGAATGTCCTCGTCCGGATATAACTTCATCTAAAGAATGTATAAGACGAAATTTTGTATGGAAACAAGATATGATAGATGCCGCATTTGATAAAATAACAGGTAAATCTGCTAAAGATTCAGGATTTTGTAGCCAACCTAGATATATATATCTCAATAATAAACCTGGTTTGGAATTAAAAACCTTAGCTATTAAAGGAATTAAAGGTGTACCTGATATACCTTCTGTATCATTAGGAAAACTAAAAGGTTTTGTTCCATCATTGGCAAATGATTTATTATCGCTAACACCTGATAAACTATTCAAAGCATTTAGTGGTAAAAATGTTCCGGGACATATGGTTGTTCAGCCATGTCCAAGAGTAAAAGCACCCAAAAAAGAAAGATTCTCAAATTATTATAATGAATTCAATTTTAATAACATAGATGAACAAAATGAGTCTTTTTTAAAGTTATTAACATATGCTACCATATTTTTCGTTTTAATGTTTTTCTTAGTAAAAAGATATGTTTAATCTGAAATTTTTCCTAAAGTTACTATATTTTGAGGATTAATTATTATTACACAATCATTATCTGTGGTATTTATATTTGATGTACCAATATTTCTGTTATAATTAGGAGATATCCTACTATTTCTATTATAATTATTGAATAATTTCTTTATTAATATCATACATATAAACCATACGAATATTATTAATACTAGACTTGTAAATGTTTCTGCTAAATAAGACATTCATTTTTATTATTATTTAGTAATTACTTCCAGAATCAAATTTTAAATAATTAATTATAATAATGGAAGTAATATTTTCTAAGTTACGAATTATAGTAGCACTATTGGCACTCATAATTTTAATATATCTTAATTTAAAACCCATATTTTTTATCACATCTTGGTAATAAATCTATTATAATATATTAAATGGATAGATGCTTTAAAAAATATTTTTACAAACATCCTGAGAGTATTGGTGAAAGTTATTGGCAACACCTTTGTAATGCTAGTGTATTTGGAACTAAATTAATAGTATTTGGCATGGCTGAATATGTTCATGCTATTATTCCTGGAATTGATTTATTTGAAACATTTGGAACAAATTCATACATAGAAATTGATAAACTACAAAAACAATTAAAAAATAGAAAGATAGACTAAATGTATTATTTTTATTACAAATATTTTAATAAATATAATATCTAAAAAATTTTTAATAATGATATATTATAAATGTCAAATATTATTCAACATACTTTTGATAATGGATGTAGATTAATCTATCAACAAAATAATAATTCGCAAACTTGTGCTACTAATATTTTTGTTAAAGTAGGCTCTATAAATGAACCTGCTAATTTAGGCGGTATAAGTCATTTTATAGAACATATGATATTTAAAGGTGATGGTGTATTAAATAGTAAAGATGTATCTAGTGTTTTTGATTCAGTTGGTGCATATATAAACGCATATACTACTTTTGATCATACTTGTTACTATTTTAAATCTCATAGTGATTATCTTGAAAAATGTCTTAACGTATATAGTAAAATCTTAATAAATGCGAATATGGATAAAGGTGAATTCGATAAGGAAAAAAATGTAGTAGTTGATGAAATAATTAGATCAAATGATAATACAGAAGCATTAGTAAATGAAAAAATATATGAACTTATTTTTAAAGGTTCATCTCTAGAGAATCCTATTGGTGGAAGACAAGAACTAATCGAAAAATATGATTATGATGAGTCAATTAAATTTTATAAAAGTTTCTATAAGCCATCTAATATGGTAATTTCAATATGTTCTGATAAACCATTTGAAGATGTCAAGACCATTGTATCTTCGACAGAACTTGCTATATCTCAATCAGGTGGAGCTAACAAAAAGAAATCATTAGGAGAAATATTGGCAGAGCGAAAAGAAAAAGCAGATAAACATATAACAGAGAATAACCCTAAAGCTAAAGATCCTAATATTGCCAGAGAATCTATAACTACATCAAAAAAAGTTCTAGATAATGTAAGCTCCGATAAAGAAAAAGCTTCAGTAAAAACAGAATCAATTAATAATCAATCAATAAATACTATTGTGATAGAAAAACAATCTAAAGAAACACCTGCTGTGGTAGAAAAAGAATCAGAAGACGAAGAAGAACCTATTGTGGTAGAAAAAGAATCAGAAGACGAAGAAGCACCTATTGTGGTAGAAAAAGAATCAGAAGACGAAGAAGCACCTGTTGTGGTAGAAAAAGAATCAGAAGACGAAGAAGCACCTATTGTGGTAGAAAAAGAATCACAAGACGAAGAAGAACCTATTGTGGTAGAAAAAGAATCAGAAGACGAAGAAGCACCTGTTGTGGTAGAAAAAGAATCAGAAGACGAAGAAGCACCTATTGTGGTAGAAAAAGAATCAGAAGACGAAGAAGCACCTGTTGTGGTAGAAAAAGAATCAGAAGACGAAGAAGCACCTATT
>Ga0209092_10000548_pt1 | contig 37283 bp, 22 predicted proteins | sample FraStrMetagenome_FD_187446 | JGI IMG/M metagenome (GOLD analysis project Ga0209092, IMG submission 187446) | Marine eukaryotic phytoplankton communities from Arctic Ocean - Fram Strait ARC3M Metagenome (SPAdes) (version 2) | ecosystem: Environmental > Aquatic > Marine > Oceanic | place: Fram...
TAAGATGGAATACTGACACGTCATTGTGCGAACTTTAATGCGACCTTTCGCACTCTATATTTAGACATGTGATTCGCCATAAGTAGTCAAAAAAACTAGTACCAAGGATTTTACCCCTAAAAAAACCTAGTCCTAACGTATTTTCTCATATAATAATATTACTACTTCGAAGAACCACCTGTTACAAGATTAGAATTTCTGTTTGCGGCTTGATCATCTTTCCGAACATCATCAGTTGAATGACCAAAACTTTTAACAGTAGGGGGCTAGAATTTGGCCACGCTGTCGAAATCAAGAGGCGAAGTAAATGTGCAGAAGTAAGAGAGAAACAGAGAGAGAAGAGTGAATGCTCCGGTAGTCGAAAGTACAAATTTTCAATAACTTCAAAGACGGTATCTTTGTAAGGTGTTCGATTTAGGTGGAATCTTGTTATGTCCGTGTTTTATGTCATAACTATTGTCATAAAGTGCTTATAGGGGAGTGCAACGTTAGATCGTTACACCCACCCTCGTGCATGCAAGAATTTTGAAATCGGAGCTCTTGTCTTTCCATCAAACGTAGAAAAATATAACTTATTGCTTCTCTAAGATGTCACCATCCCCTACCTTTTCATTTGTGGAAGAAAACCTATTTTCTACAGCGCTTGCGTTCGCATTTGGGACTTCCAACTCCTGCACTCGTCCCGCTCTCAGAAGCGCTCATAGAGACTATGGTCCATCCAGCTGAAGGTTAACGTGTATAAATTCTACATTGCAAATACCCCTTTAAACGATGACGGGCAAAGCAATGCTTCATTTGGGACTTCCAACTCCTGCACTCGTCCCGCTCTCAGAAGCGCTCATAGAGACTATGGTCCATCCAGCTGAAGGTTAATGTGTATAAATTCTACATTGTAAATAACCCTTTAAACGATGACGGGCAAAGCAATGGTTAAGAGAAAATCCAGCACAACTTTTAGAGTTGCAATATGTAAACGTTGTTGGATCAAGCATTGAAAGATAAAAAAATTCTGATCTTTTCATAAAAAAAATCTACCGACAGCGACATAAAGTTTCAAAATTATCATAGGTACAATAATCGAAAAAACATTTCGTCAAGGCGTCAGTCGAAAGCTACCAATAAGAAGAAAGGTAGTTGCAAAACGCATTAGGAGCGAGGAGTATCAAGATGGTGTACGACCGAAAATGCAGGGAGATCGGCAATGACATTTCTCCAGGTTCTGCAACAACTGCATACAGAAAGTTTAATACAACGAAATTTTGCCATTGTCTTCGGCGCATTCTAAATATTGAAAGTGACACATTCCTTTCCTAACATTGATTATGTATGCAGATTGTTGCAATTATCAATTAATACCGATAAATTGTAGAAATTACATTCTTACAATTCTAATTTGAAGAGGGTTTGTAAGGATTTTGGCCTTATTAGATTTTAGATAGGAATCAATGCTTGCGGATTGAGGCGTTTGCAGCTTGTCGTGCAGATACTCAGAAGGACATTAATTTTGTCAGTATTGTCAATCCGTGTTTCTGTAACAAGATTTAAAATTACGTCCCATTGAGTCAACATGTTTTTGGTGCTAGAAAATACCTTTGGTATGTACTTGAAGTATGACATATGATAGATGTACTTCACAATACACAAGTCTTGATAAATTCTAATTTAGGAAGTATGCTATTATCTCTCCATTTGCTATTTACATAGTCTTTCGATTCGTTTGGTGTCATTCGCCACATATCTTAACCTTCTTCGTCGAAATATACATCAAACGTTGGCGCACCTCTATGAAAATATCTTTAGATCTGGTGTGCAATAAAAAAGAATGATGTACATATTCCAAATTTCAAATTCCAGTCTTGAAACTGTTACACCTGTGCTCAATGATATTGTGACTCAGGTTTTAAGCGGGATTACACGTTCGGCCGTTGCTCCCACTCTGACTGTCTGCATACAATTTATTCTCTATTTTATATTGACAAGATTTTGAGCTCTTTAAAGACTGTTTACTAGTTCATTTCATAGCCATCTTTTTACACTCTATATTTTACACTGTCTTCTCGGTTTCGATATTATTTCTACAATTTTCATCATGCGCATATCAAGAGTTTCTTCGTCGCAATACTCATCGAGCGACGATGCAGTGCCATACAAATATCTTTCAACTTGATGCGCTATTGGAGTCAAATTTTTTATGAATAATTGTCGTCGCTGTTTTTGGGCGCTTCGATTTAGCAGAAAGAGCTTAATTTTTTGTTTGAGTTTTCGCCGATAGGGAGCATGCTGCCTTTCATTACGCCAGTCATAGCTGTCAGTTACGTCATCTGAAACCTTATTCATCTGTAGAAGCAAGCGAAAAGCTGAGTAAAGGTGATAAAAAAATAAATTTTGTATACTATGTCAAAGTTTTATTCCCAGAATTCCCGGATGTACAAGAACATTCGGGAACGTTCCAGTTAGTAAGCTCACTTTTCCACTTACTTTTGGTGATTGTGTTTCAATTGAAGCCATTTTTGTGAGAGGTCGTATTGATTCTGAATATTCCACAATTTATGGACGGTTCTTTGCTCGAGTCTAGAGAGTTACAGTTTGTGAGATGCAAAAGGATGCAGGACTGCATTTTGAAATTACTGGTGAAGTAGTCGTTCCCGTAAACTGGTAAAAACGGTTAAAGCGTGCATGCAGACGCGCGGAGTAAACAAAGTGCGGAGATGAAGTGCGGAGATGAAGTGCGGGTATGTTCGAAACTAAAAGACTTTCGACACACATTTTTACCATTTACCCATAATGTTCGAAAATTGACTCTTGCGTGTACTTATTACACTGATTCGCTATTTTCGAAGACATAAAGTAGACGATTCGCCTTGACTGTTTCCTGTGGTCATTATGACAAAAGTAATGCCGTCGTTTCTGTTTTTCAAATGTCAAAAGCAATCTTAAAAAACGTATGAAGTTATATGGGTTTGAAAAAGAATTTTCTTTCTAATTTATATATTACACATGTATTAATACATCTATTTCATCGAAGAAGAGGAATATTCCAGATGAAGAAAATTCTTTTTTTGTATGACATTCAATCTGACGTAATGAAGAAAGAAATTCTTTTTGTAAATCTATGAAGTTTCGTCTTTTGTCTGGCGTTCCGTTCTGATTAATTTTGACCAGATGGTATTCCGACTCGTCAAACGTCGACTCCCAACAATGCACTTCTGCAACATAACAGCTGAATGAGGTAAAAAGATTTCGTGAAATCGGAGTGGTCAGTTTTCGGCACAGCAATGTTTGTGATTGGGCATCAAAACTGAGTACAATCAGTCAAGATCAAATATGGTGTGAGTGTTGCCGTCGATATTCGCAACAATTGCACTTATTTCTCAATTACTTTTTGAGGTTCATACGTTGGAAGATCATTCAATTGAAACTCACTATGAGTATAGAGTAAATTTAATTCCAAATCTTTGACTACAGTGTGCGGATATTATGTTATCCGTTATCCCTTGTGACGTGACATTTCTGCCGGTATAGAAATATAGTGTATGAATTATAGATGCCCCTTCTACTTGCCCCTAAATTTAGAAAATCGAGTGTCAATAATAAGAACGGTTAGGTTTTTCTTCGTAAGAATGACAATGGAAATCAAAGATAACAAAACTGCTGATTTACTTTTTGGTGTGATGATGTCTCTTCGGTTTACGCGAAAATATTCAATTCCACTGGTGTATCTAGAGCTTGAGCAACTTCATATTCAATACTTAAAATATTAATTTCTTGATTCAATCATTAACAATCTGTTGCAATCTCAATGTGAACATAATTACGATGCGTGATTTTCTACTGAGTTGTCCTTGCTCTCAACAATTACCATCAGTTCTTCGCAAAGTTGTTGAAGTGACCGAAGTTCTTCGTTAGTTCTATCTAACTCTGACTGCAACTTATCTGTGTTTTCGAATGCTTGGTGCTTCGTTTTCGCTACGACAACATCAGCGCTAGCTAAATCTGAAAAAACATGAGAATTGATGAAGATGAGGAAGAATCGATGAAAATTAATTCTCACCAGCTCGAATTTGAGCAATCTCAGATAGCAATTCGGCTTCTCTCCTAGCACAATCTTTTTTCTCTCGTAAAAGAACCGCGTTTTCCTCTGAAAGAGTATCATGATCTTTCTTGAGCTTCATGTACAATTTATTTGCTTCACCTATCAGAACATTAGTCTTTTGAAAAGTATCAAACATCGCCATTGCAAATAACCGGCTTACCAAATTGCTCTTCGGCAGCCAATTTTATGCTCATCTTTGCAGCATCAATTTCGATTTCACGCCGAGCCTTTTCATCATCAATTGCTTTTCTAAATTTGGTGGTTGATTCTTCTAGTTCACTTTGAAACGCTGATCTTTCATTCTCGCAATTATGAATTTTTACGTCTAATTGTCGCATTTCCACTTCTGCCGTTTGCATAATTAATCTTGATTCTGCTAACTGGTTTGCAAGTTCTGCGTATGCTATTTCTTTTTCATGTAATTGACTATGTATATCATCTAATTTTGAAGCATAATCTGCCTCCACGCGATCAAGTGACTGCATTACTTCATCTATTTCGGCATTAGTCTCAACTTTCAGCCGTTCTAACTCCTCCCCCCTTTCTTTTGCCAGCTTTTCCGACAATGTTATTTTTTCTGCCATGGCAAGAGTAACTCTACTAGTAACATCAGCCGTCACGTTTATTGTAGTTTCAGTGATTTTCTTTTGATATTCTGCATCTGCCTCAGAAAGTTTCAAATCCAACTGCAGACATTTTTCGTTAGACTCTTTCAGTGCCTTCATCAAACTTTGAATCTCTTCTGCATTCATGTCCATGCTTTTCTCGTTAAAATCATGATTGTTTTGATCATCTTCCTCTCTACAATGCTTAATGGGTTCAGAATCATTGCTTTCCCCTAGAATGGCCACTAACTCGACAGCTTCATCTCCAAGTTTATGCGCATCGATGTCCACTTCGCTAATATCTAAAATTTGGACAGGAGACGATTCTTCTTCCTCCACTACGCTGTCGCTTTCGCTTTCCAGCAAATCAGTCGGTTCCACAAATGATAATAGGTCTGATATTGGATCGTAATACTTTTCGCCCGATACGATGAAGGATTTATTTTTATTGTACGGGGAAGAAGAAGATTTTAAAGTGTTATTGTTATTATCACTTTCCTCCTGTTCTTCCATAGCGACTTTATTATCTCTTATGACCAGAGGAGGTTGTTGGATAATGTGTTCTACAGCGTTACAACGCTGGTCATAATTCATTTCCAAAGTTGATTTTGGTTTTTTGTGTTCTCGAAAACGTAAGTTTCATCCATCGTCTCTACTCTTTCTGGTAGAGAGAGCGTGAAGGTGTTTGATGTTTCGCCCAACCAAGGGTCTCACTTCTCACTTCTAACTTCGCACCAGAGCTGTGATGAATTATTTTTTACTTCGTACATGTTAGCACAAACAAAACTGTTAATGATTAATGACAATGACATGTACCGGTATACTAGAGACTCTAAATGTAAACTATTATTGACCTTCGCATTTAGGTTTAACGAACATGTATTAAAATTGGTTATTTCTTGCTTTAGCTATAAACTGTTCTCGGATCAATCATGATCATGATCATGAATCATGAATCATGAATCAATTTTAAATTATACATTTTGACCCGGTTAACAATAAGTAGATTTAACCGTTTTCTCTCATGAACTCCTCCACCTCATCAACGTCTTCTTGCATGTCTCCAAAGTCGCCCTCGAAGATGTTCTTCGCTTCGTTGGAATTTTCGCTTGACTGGAGGCCATTGTTCTTGTTGATGAACACCGACATTGCCAGATTCTCGGCAGTAAGACTTGCTCGTTTGGCTCGGGCGATCTCTCCGGTCGACGAAAAGTCGCGTTCGTTTTCTATCTGGGAAGGTGGAATGATATGGACAATACTAGCAAAGTGGGAGATCATGGGGATCTTAGACTTGTTTACAATAAACCAATCCACTACCTCTCCAGACTCCATTCCCTTTCCGGACAAAAAATGTTGTGCCACAAGCTGTTTGTAAACGCCAAACTCGTGGCGAGCACGTGCACGGGTACCTTCAAAATCGTCGGCGTTAGGAAGCATCTGGAATATGTCGGGCAAAATGTAATCAGTATCTGCTACGTCTGTAGCAGATGATTGTGCTTTGAAGTTCTTCTTGTTATCAGCTGCAATAACATAATCAAAGAGTTTCTCTGTCATATGTGAGAAATATGTGTACGAATTGATGTTCTCAGCAGCATGGAGTTTCAATAAGGACTTCATTTGCAAAAACCTTGGATCCAGTAGCAAGGCGAAGAACATATGCGCCTTGTTCTTTGGGCAATCTACGTCCAAGAACGGTTGAATATGTGCTTTCAGTTTCTCTTTGATTGCAAGACACATTTTTTTGGTCACTTGTTCCAAATTTTGAGCAAAAAGGCATGACTCCTCTGAATGATCATGTGCATTCTTGATACACGTACATTGTTCAGCAACTGCTTCAATAACTGTCTCAGAACCTTCAAGGCAGCCAATGTAAACGGTGATCAGGTTGTCAATGGCGTCGGACAGAAGACGTTTATCGGTTCTGGCTTGGGTCAAAACAACGGATCCAACCATACTCCTTAAAGTGGTCACGGTCATCTTGGCCACCTCCCAATCCTGCCACGAAGGTTTTCGTTCTCTCAAAGCGTGGGACATTTCGGGTTTTTCTCCGTATAGATAGTCAATAGCAGCTCGATTTTTTAGTAAACATCCGAATGCAACAATTAGATAAGCAAACTGAATTTTTTCCAGAGTTGGCAATCGCTGGCATGGCAAATTGCAATGGCTTTGGGCGTCGGACAAGAATTTCTGGCCTTCGTGGCTGTTTTTTGTCCATGTAATACAGGCTTGTAGACGAGTTCGCGTTTTCTCCACGTTGATCAACTTATCGTCTGATTCCACATTGATAACTGTAGCTTTACAAGCACAATGCAGAACGTGAGCAGTACACTCTTGCTCGAAAATTGGCTGCTTTGGGGTAAACACTTCGCTGTTGTCCACATTTTCATCCAAAGCTCGTTCGCATGTTGATAAGTTCCCTCCATCATCTTGCGTGAGAGACACCACCTTTCTTGAGACGTAAAACTCATCTAAACAATCCTTCACAGCAGAGGAAAATCTTTTGCCATCCTTGCCTCCACTAGAAAAAGGCATTCCAAGGTGGATGTTTTTCTTACAGCAATTCGCATTCAACAAAAAGATTTCTTCTGTTTTCTTGGTCGTCCATATATCGAAGTTCAAGGCTACACAAGTCACTTGCTGTAATTCATCAATCATGTTTTGCTTCTGTTCAGCAAAAAAATCAGGAAGTAGTTGTTGTGTCAATCGTTTCAGTGACACCGGTAGGATTCTTGGATCCAACAAGCGCACATGTTTTCGATAGGCTGGCATTTCACACAAAGATAATGGAATTAGTGGTTCAGCTGTTAACACGCATAAACTTCGCTCGTAGGATATCTGTTTGATGGATTTCTTTCTGTAAGGTTTGCCCTGGGACGTAAAAAGTTTCGTTATTTCGCTGGATGTCACTTCTGACAAAGACTTTTTGCTTTTCTTGGGAAATGCCTGCTCGTCCGTGTGTTCAGTCTCTCTTTTCTTCTTCAAATAACTTGAAAAGTTGAACAACGCTAACGAATGCTTAGATTTGCAATGATTTTTGAACACAGTAGTGTTTGATTTGTCGTAATTCAAAACGCCTGCCGTTCGCCTTTTCAGATCGGAGTTGAACTCTGGTTCCTTAGCGAAACACACCACGCAATAAAACCATGATTTTTTGCCCTCAAATTCTTCGAAGAATCCCCAGCAAGGATTCTTCTTCTGTCGGCCCCCATCATTTAGAGAATTCCGTTGAAAAACTTCATACCATGCTTGGTGATTTTTGGCCGTTGTTAAACCATTCATAGAAGTAGTTGGTTCTTTCACGTTTAATGCTTCATCCAAAGCTTCATTTGCTGTGGTTATTACATTTCGCTGTTGTTTGGGTGAAAATAAACCCGTCATGGTACTGGATCCTCTCAAATCTTTTTCATTCGTAGTTTCACCCCACAGCAACCACTTATGTTTTGATTCCATATGATTCTTGACGGGATTTATTTCACCCAACTTCCAACTCACTTTGCAGTTGCAAATAGTGCACCATGCAAAAATAGCTTCTGATGCCTTCCATGGCTTTGCTTCCATTGTCGGTGCTACAAGCTTGATACATTGCCAATATTCTTTCTTTCTTTGCCTTGGTTGATCGAACAGATATCCAGGAGGTCCAGGAAAACCTTTAGTGCGTTTGGAATTGGTTGCTCCTCCTTCGTCGTTTTGCCTGTCCATTTTTCGAATCTATCAGTTAAAAGGGGTAAGATTGGTAACTTACCCAAAACGCAGCAATGGTTTCGTCTGTGAACGTGCCTGATTAGTAGTTGTCAGTTGTCAGTTGTCAGTGAAAATAACTAATTTTACTGATACAGTTAAGAATTGACACCCTCTACACATTTTTGGCCACTGTTACGATCCGAATGGGTTGCAACTATTTATAAATCATATCTCGTAATAAGTACTCTATATTATATTTTAAGATGGGCTTCGAGAGCTCCTCTAGCTAGAAATCTTTGTAGTCTTCTAGTCTGAGGCCAAAGGTAACTTCGTTCGTCCACCCAACCGCCCAGTGTTCTGGCTATTTCGTAATTGACTTCGATTATGTTTTACGTATATAATACAGGACAAGAAGCTTACACAGAAAACGTGATGTCAAAATGTTATGTCGAATCAATCAATAAGTGCTTGAAGAGCCCTGACATCACCGACAACAAGGACAGGAAGGCTAGCAACGTCAATGATATCTCGTAAACTTTGTTATATCACTATCGTCTGGAAAGGGACCTTAATTCATCGCCTATCAAACCGGGATAGAAATCAGGAACAGGAACGGAAAATACATCATTTGTACTATCCATCTATATAACTGCGAAGAATGGAGATGACTATCCTTTGCAACATTATGAGATCCTTCGTTTTTACAGCAAGTAATCAGCACTGAGCAATCTCTGTTTCCCAAATTTATCACAAACTAGAAGTTGACCATCTGCTTCAATTGATACAGGCGTAATTGTATTAAAACTATCTTCAGAGTCTCGCAATACGAGTTTCTTTCCCCAATTATTAACATGTGACTTCCATTCTTCGACAACAATTGATGATTCAATATCTTTGTCAAGGTTTTTATCTGTATTCAGTTTCAACCAACAGTAAAGCTGATTGGAAATATCTTTGGCAATTTCTTCAGCTTTCACTTCCTTGAAACAAGCTTCATCTAGAAAATCGTTTATAGATGTGGCAGTACGACCTCTTTCCAAACCTACGCTGGGTACTTCCGGTGTTGAAACAATATTTATTCCAATTCCAACCAAAAAATAATACTCCTTGTTTACAGTATTGCACCCGCTCTCAATTAATACTCCACCGACCTTTTTCTCATCGATTAATACATCGTTCGGCCATTTCAATGTCACTTTATAGGAAAAATCTTTAGCAGAACTTTTTCCCAATATCTTCTTTACCGTGCAAGCCATGACGCAACCAATTTTAAGAGGTAATAGCGTAACTGGGACGGGCAAATCTTCCATCGGAAATGCAAAAGTCAAGAACATGTTGCCTTCAATTCCAATCCACTTTCTACCATTGGTTCCTCTACCCTTATTTTGTTGGGAAGCACTAACAGCAAAATATTTCTTTTCAAGATTACCCACTTCGCATTCTAAGATTCTCTTCGCCTCATCCTGCGTCGAATCGATGGTCGGATGATGATAAAAGCTAAAGTCATGAACACTATCCAAGGACGAGTATAGTCGACGATTAAATATACTGCTATGGCTATTCATCTGAAACGATCTCTTTTTTGTCCTTAATCCGCTGATATTGGTACTCCATGCAGCTGCAAAACCGTTGAACTGATACTTCTGTCGAAACAACTTTAACAATGGTGACGATGATGATGATAGCAAAACAGCCATCGAAAAGACAGTCTTTCTAACACGCATGTAGAGATTCGAAATAATTGAGATGACTTATATATTGTCTGTCTACTGGTTACATTTCCTAGAAGTTTGATGAGGTCTCTTCTTGTATTACGTCAGGGTATATCGATCGATGACAAACAACGAAATTGAATGTTATTTGTGGAGAGTCGGAATGCTCTGCTCCAATATCATCTCTCACCTCTGCAAACTGCAAAATACTTCAGTAACAAAGAATACACACACACACAAGAGTAGAAGTTAATAAAATAAAAGCATACAGTTTTAAAAAAAAAATAACATCACTTCATGTGTGACACATGCATAAATTTTAGAAGCTTCTGCTGTTTCGATGGATCCCAATGAAAAGAGATACCTTTCAAAAGCGAGCGAGAAGCGATAGACGGGTATTGACTATTGACACAAAGAAGAATACCTCTATCCACAAAGCCAAAGTTGGTGTGTGCATTCCAAGGAACGCGAGAGATCCATCTTCCGGTATAGCTCAAAAAAGTACTCCTACCAATAATTGCATGTATACAACGACGGGATGAAACTGGATGGCATACCCCGTTTTTCAAGTCATGGTGAGATGATGGATTTGTACGATTAGATGTGGATTGTGTAACTGAGGTTCCTACCTCCTCTATGACAATAATATCTTCTAGATCTAAGCCTTATGTATATGTAAATATATATATATATATATATATATTTATATCTTTTGTGTGTACAAAATTGACGATAGGATCGTTACTCGGTGAAGGTGGTTTCTGTATAGTTCACACCATCACTAAAATTCAGTTGAATGCGCATGAACCTATTCTTGAGCATGATCAGATGATGCGTGAAAATCTAATCAAGTCGAATAACATTCTTGTTGTAAAGCGCATAAGGAATGATTTGATTGAAAGTGAAGAAAGTAAAGCTATTGCAGATTTGGCGTTGGAGGTATCCGTTGATTTGCATTTGATAGAATAAGGGAAATGATGTTTATGTAACATTCAAATATTTTATTTTTCATAGGTGAATTTCTTAGCTCAGCTAGAGCATGAAAACATAATAAAGTTAAGGTGCGTTTGTTCATTTGCGTATCAGCCAGTACATGTTTATATTACTAATGATGAGTTATCCAGAGGGATATCTGATCATGAGTCGTTTCATAAGAATTCTTTTGCAGTTTTGGATCTGCTCCGTGAAACTCTAGATCTCAGAATTAAAAAACGATGGAAACGTGAAGTGCATAAGGCATCTGGGGTATTTGGCTGCTGTTGTTCCAATCCAGATAAACTTCGTGATCTATGGGTCGACCGGCTGACAGTAGCACGTGACATAGCAAATGCCATTCACTTTCTTCATTCCAGAAACATACTATACCGTGATTTAAAGCCTGATAATGTAGGTTTCGATTTGGACGGTGTTGTCAAAATATTTGATTTTGGACTTGCTAAAGATGTATCCACTGAACATCGTATTGGTGGATTTTACAAGCTTACTGGCAACACAGGAAGTCTACGTTACATGGCACCAGAAGTATATTTGGATCTTATGTACGACGAAAGTGTTGATGTATATTCGTTCGGTATTTTACTTTGGCAACTGTGTGACCTCACTACGCCATTTATGGGGTTCAATAGGAAGTTACATGCTACGATGGTTATTGGGAGACAGCATCGACCAAAGATAAATCCAAAATGGCAACCAGGACTTAAGGCGCTAATATCGAATTGCTGGGCACACGAAAGTTCCCTGCGACCTGATTTTAAAACGGTGCTCTCACTTCTTTTCGAAGAAGCTAACCAAACATTCAAATCTTTTGAAAAAAGATATGACTCAAATTTTGTTTAATTTAAATGGACATAAATGGACGACTTACAGTTTTTCGAAGATTAGGAATATATTAGACTTACTGTTTTTGAATTTATTCCTTCGCAACCTAGGCAAATCTTTGTGATCTTTCAAATGTAAATACTGACATTCGTAACTAAGGGTAAACTAAAAATGGTAAATTATTTCTTAATCTAGGAATGCTGTGATTTTTGCTTTATAATAGCATCTTCTGCCTTACTTCCAGTTAACGGGTTCTGTCGCCATGAAAGGTCTCTTCGCTATATTCAAGAAGAGATTGGTAGTAGTGTCACGAGTATGTCAATTCAACCCAGAGTGAATTAAAGATACGTCGAGCACAAATAGAATACAAAAGAAGCTGCTACTCAGGTTGAGTGTGCTGGAAATCTGAGGGATAACTTCTAAGAATATGGGAACTCATGGTTCAATAACAGGGGAAATGATGACGTGTATTTTATGTATCGATGATAATAATAATTGCTACTACCTCATACTCCTTTAAAGATTCAGTGGCTGATGAGTTCTAAATTTTCCGTCTTAAATAAAAGAAGTATTAAAATAAAATAACACTGCCGGCATGAAACATCGTAAGCAAAAGGGATTTTTTAAAGAATAATACAAGCAAGGAGAGCCTTTTCCTTTGTTATAATATGCTATATTCACTCCTTGTGAGATTAAATGGCAAAACAAAAAACAGTGAATTGTATTAAACCCAAACCATTCAAATTTCGGTTTATCAAAAGAATCAATTATGATTTTACACCTATAAATATTACATATAATGAACCACTAACGTCTTACTAGGTTTGCCAAGCTAAGCACTTACTGTCGTAGCCAGAAGTCTTTGTTTGTGGTTCTTCCCGAGCTTTTTACAAAAGAAGTCCCATGGAAATTCATCTAGGGAAAGTTATTTGTTTCTTGCAAAGTATTAATGATTGACACCATTTTTTCTGTTGATACAAGAACGTTCCCATCTTCGATGACTTTGAAATCAGTATCTCTCTGTTTTTCTCGAAATAATTGTGAAATTTTTTCGATCGCCTTTTGTGTTCCAACATCGGAATAACTTTGCGCGTCGGGATTCAACTTTATGAAACGACCGCTTGGCTTCCATTGACGAATGTGATTTAATATAATCTTTAACACACAGCCCGATTAAAATGAAAATATTACTTAAATGAGTGAAATATGGCAGCAAAATAAAAGAATTTCTTACCTTTGAAAGTTCGGGCTTTTCTTTTCGAGGTGCAGTGATGTAAAGATCTCTAAAGTGTTGCACTAAATGCCTCAGCCTCACATTCGCCGGATGATAATTTACTCCACCACCACGTCCCAGAAGGATATCGCAATAAGGATGAGGTTCAATGATACCATCCTTTTCATTAAGATTCATTTTTGTTACATCCAGATTACTTGATACTTCCTCGGTGTGTTGTTTGGCAGTCTCCTCACGTATTTCTCCTAGACATCTTTCGAGTAAATCCACCGAAGTCTCATTAGACTCTAGTGAGGGATGTGCATCTAAAGTTGGCAACGGACGATCGATTTGGATCCTCGCTGCAGACAATATTGCTACTTCTTTCGGATTGGACGTGAATAGCTTGGGAGGTGGCACCTTTTCAACTTTCTTTTCTGGTCGTGTTTTCTTCAATGCTACTTTTTCATCGCTTTCACCAGCTCCTCGGGGAATAAATTCCGCTCCGCTTGTCGTGTCGCTAGGGAAAAATGAGTCAGGTATACCCCTTCGCCACAGTGATAATGCAAAAGGCGGTGGGGCATAGGGCGCAGAAGTGTTCCTAGGTTGATGCTGAAGGTGATGCTGATAGGAAGACGGAGGATTGTATGCATTGACCGGATAAATAAACCGAGCATCTTTGGATAGCGATGACGCACCTCGTGCTCGTTTCACTTCTTCAATGGTTACTTCTTCCGGTGTCACTTCGCGCGTCTTCAGCGGCTTCGGGCGGGAACTACGCGGCAACAACTTGCGCTTATTTACGATAGGGAGTTGCTGTTCGATATGGGTAGAAATGCTTTGGCGAGACACACAAAGATCATTGTTGAAACTACGCGGTTGAAATAGGCCTCCTCCTGACATCATACTCAAAGAGGTCGAAGGCGGGATAACGGTACTTCCTGACGCCGAATTCCGAATACTTAGTAGCAAATCAGCATGATCTGTTCCCACGGGAGCAACTTCATCTAATTTAGCTTCTTGTGCTTCATCGTCGTCGTCTGAAAATTGGCCACCCACGATGAGCCTCTTGGTGATTCTTCGTGCATCTGGTATGTCCACCAAAAAATTAACTCTGCCATTTCGTGCTTGCTCGGGAGGAGGTTTGCCGTCCATACCATCGCGTATGACCTCCATTTTTTTTGTTCTTCTTTTATGATAAACTGCCATAATGCCTCTACTGTACTTTCGTTAATTGAACGGATTGCACGTGCACCGTTCACCTCATGTGGGAAACTAAGCGAACTTCGAACTTCCTCTCATTCCCTCGGGAATGAGAACAGCTTGAAAGAGAACCAATACTGACATCAGATCTGCTTAGAATTTATGGTTATGAGTCGTGTATCGGATTATTACTATTTTTGTGGACTAATTCGATCATATAACAACTGCTACTACTCCTCTTCCGAACCTGTAACTGATGAAGAGGATGAGTTGTAACTACAAAGTAATTTATACCTGGTACAAGAGTAGAAGTTAATAAAATAAAATAAAAGCATACAGTTTAAAAAAATAACTTCTCTATCGCGTCGCTATTTGCTACTTTTTGCAATTTCTGAAGTCACTTTTGGAACTCAAAATTATTCCCCGTTCTTCGAAAGTGCTAAGCGATTCACCATGCTGTGTGAATAAGAAAAAATGCCAAGACTTCTGTTCCATCTTGATAACGGAAAGTATCGAGTGCAATTATTTCACCACCATAACGCTATAAAACAGTTGAAAAATGGAATAAAAGAAGGAATCGACTAGATTGACATGTTGTTAAGGTCAACTTGTACAACTCCTCTCACGTCGATCATTGACAGGGAAATAAAAACGGGTCGTGGTCGTGGTTTTAGAGAACAGGTCACCGATCAGTTTTACTCTGGCAATGATAACTGTTATTTGGAAAGAAATATGCTCAAACGTCTTTGGAGAGATGGATTTTGGATAGTGCTTGTAATTATTCAAAGTTTGTAAGGAACTCCTCGGGAAGGTGAAACATCCACGTTGGAAAGTATGACGTGGCACATCCCCCATAAGTACGAAAGTTTCGAATATAAATGAGATATCGAGCAGTCCTACTAAAATTCATCAATAATCGATTGAGAGATTGTATGAGATTCACTTCTAACCCTCATACGTTCTCTCAAATCCATGACAATTCTAATCTGACCTTCCCTTGAAATATTTTGAATTTTTGTGGGGACGACGGCCTTATTTAACATCGACTCTCGACTACTTGACGTTACGTCGACTTCCATTTTCGTTCTACTAGAATATGAAATTTGATCTGGTTTTGATGATATCTTCGACTCGATCGTTTTTCGAAAGTTCGCTTTGGTCGCTAACCTAGTGAGCAGTGTGATACCAACATTTTGTGCAACCTTGGATGCTTCTTTGCGATCTTTTTGTTGCTTAACGAACAAACTTCTCTCACGCCTCACAGCTTCTAAGTAAGCTTGTTCATGATTAGCTTCGTCCTCATCCTCAAAAGAATCTACATCAGAATCTGCATATTCACGGTATGTCGGCCGTCGCTGAGGTACAGTCAGCTTTAACGTTTGCCTTATCTCCATTTCCTGTTTCCGCGTCTCCTCCTCGGCCCGTTTTCGTTCTCTGTCAGCACGCCAAACATCGATGTCATGACCTTCCGCTCGAGCCTTCTCTTCTTCCGCTATTTCGGCAGCTATTCTTTGGCGCTCTTCATCAGCTCGATCAATCTTATCACGTTGCAAACGTTCACTTACTGTCAACAACATCCGATCAATTGCCCCTTCCAATTTAGCTGACATATACTGCGCGGCGGCGTAAGCATGACCAGAAACTGTTTCTGTTCCCTGAGCCCGTGCATTATACTTTAAAGCATTGGAAAAGATCAAACGAATATCTTCAATACACATTCCAATTGTATCATATATGCGATCCTGTAGGTTACGATTGCAATCGTTCCAATCAATCGGTTTGCTTACGTATGCTGCGTAATCAGCGGGATAAAGTGTATGCACGAAGTACGTCATGTATCGAAGGTCACTTTGATGGCGTAAGGCTTTCAACACCTTTTCGCATTCCTGTTCCCACCACGTAAATCGATCGAACACATCCTCGGACTTTTCCATAGCAACATTCATTACTATATTTTCCATTTCCTCTTTGGCAGCCTTTTTCCATGACTTCGTAAATTCCCAACTCGTAAATGCTCCAGTCGGCTTAGGACCTGAATTTGTCTCTAGGTCATCGACCAAAAATCCAGAGAGATTTTCAAGGGACAAAAGGCGTGTGTAGAAAAGTAAATGCTGAGCTGCTTCGTAGTAAGCGCTCGATGTCGGGTCACCTTCCTCATGTCCAGCCTTATTGAAAGTTATGGCATTTGTAAACACAACAACAATATCGTCGACAAACTCTTCAAAGGAATGGTAGTAGCCACCATGTAACAGTTTCGCTTCACAGGTTGTCAAATCCACCGGCTTGCTAATCTTCTGAGTATACGCTGCAGCAATTTCTGGAAACAAGACAAGAACTGGCGCATGGAAAACAAATTTTGGCGAATTCGGGCTGCTCATCCATGGATGTCTAAGTAGAGTTGATACTATCCTAGAACAAGCCACTTCCCACGGTTCGAGGTTCTTGGTCGTTCTACGGAGTTTGTAGAATTGCTTCACACGCTCGATTATCGCACTGGTAGGAACTGGTTCAGAAGAAACTGGTTCTTGCGCCTTGATAGTAGCTACATTTTGGTTTGCTTGTTGTTGGCGACTGAGTGACTTGACCGCACCGATTTCCAATTTTATTCTTTTCGATGCAGATTGAGGTTTTGGCGTTTCTGCCTTAGACGAAGTCTTCGTTGAGCTCGTTGTAGGTATAGGCAGTTTCACATTCTTTGCTGTGCTGTCGATTTTTTTCGAAAGAGTTATACTCGGTCGTCTCTGTTCAATAAATTTTCCAGATTCAAATTTCTTCAAATAAGATGAAAAGATCCGTTTAAATGATCGAGCACCATGTTTCGCCATATTAACAATGTCAATGTGCTTCTTCGGAACATTATATTTTTCACAATTATCGAATATCAGCATTACATCGAATTCGAAATCATCTGGAGTTTGGTAAAGTCCTTTTTCAATATTGGTATCAATAGTACTCAAATCCATAGGCTGCGATATGACTGAGGAGTAATCAGGGAAATCAGTTGAAGAAACAGGTTTTTCGAAAGGATCCATGGCACGCATAATTGCCTGAAATTACGAAGATTATAAGAGATTTGGTCTGAAGTGGATGAGAATCTAAGCATAAGCTAAAGAAATTTTCACCTTGTTGATCCTACTTGTGTATGACGTGTTCCGTAAGTCCTTTAAAATAGATCTAAGGAGCTCTTTTGGAGGTACAGGAATTCGTGTTGGTGTTGGAGGTGACGCTGGTAATAATCCCCGCTGTTGATCACTTCTAACGATACTTCTGACTTCTTCAACGATTACTCCCATCAAACGATTCGCTTGTTCGACGAATATAGATCCTTCTGCTTTATCTGCATAATACTTCTTGCAATTTTCACAAACCAAGCGACAATCCTGTGCGAAGATACCAACTGACTGGTATTCACCCATTAGTAATTTTGAGACAACCGTACCAAAATCCATAGGAGTCTTTATCTTTTCAAGATAATCTGCAGGAAATTGTCCCCCGAAGAAAAATGAGACCGGATGCAAGAAGTAGAAGGCCGTCTGTAAATTATCTGTAGGATTTTTCAGCGACAAGACAACGTCAAGCTTTTCAATACATTTCTTCCAGCAGTACAAAAGAGGCTGATAATACACATGCGTTGGATAGTTCTGAGAATTGTCACTACGTTTTACGAGGAAAAACGATATAACTCCCTCTAAATCTTCAAGAACTTGCATTGCAGCTGCACGAACCTTATCTTTTGGAACTGTATTATATCTCAACGCATTGGCAAAAATTCGTCTTGCATCCAACACAAACTCCGAGACTGTCTTATAATAGCATGGTTGTTGTTTCAGTCGATTGGTAATTGTAGTTATGTCTGAAGGGTGGCGGATCTTATTTCGATAATCAACCACAAGATTGGCATCAGTTATTGGCTTGGTAAACCACGCAAGAGTGCTGGTATTATGCCTACGCTTTAGACAATTTAGAATCTTTAAACATGTCTTTACATAGTCGGGTGTCATTTCCTGCTTCAACACAAACTGCGGTGGTGGTGGGGGAGGTGGTGGTGGGGGAGGAGCCGCCGCAACATGCATACGCATGGCATTATTCATCGCAAGCGACGTAATATATGCAGCTGCCACATTAGGCGGAATAAAAGGCATCATAGCAGGGGCAGACGCTGGTACTGTTTTTGGCGTTTTAGTTTTCGCGGCTGTACTGGAGGCAGTAGAGGATGGCCGATTGGCTTTGGCAGCAGCACTCACTTTCGATTTGGACTTTGCCACACCGGTACTTGAACCCGTTGCCGTTGTCTGCTTCTTAACTTTCGCTGCAGCCGATTTGGCGTTGGTAGTCTTGGCAGCAGCTGATTTTGTAGCACTGGACTTTGCAGCAGCACTGCTCGAAGACTGACCAGCACCGGACCTTCCAGCATTGGATTTTGTACCGGCTGATTTCGTCGCACTTGATTTTGTACCAGATGATTTTGCTGCCGCACTACTCGATTTTGCAACGACTGGTTTCGAAGAGGATGAAGATTTTCCTTTCAAGCTGCTGCCACCGGAGGAATGTTTTTTACTAGCCTGTTGAGCTGCCCGTACCGCAGCTGGAAGTTCCTTCCCTCGAGATGCATTTGGATTGCTGTTATTATTGCTATTACTGTTTTTAGAAGCAGGTGATGGTACCACCGATGGAGCTGAAATTTCCACAGCCTTGGCAGGAGACGCATCCGATGACGATTTCGCTTTGGGTGGCATCAACCGTGGACGTAGCTTTACTTTGGGTTTGTTTTCACTCATGGTATGTGTAGGAGGTGTACTCTCTCGGTCATACTCATTCACACTCTCTCAGTGTCTGTCTCTGTCTGTGTCTGTCTCTCGGTGTCTGTGTATAAATGAAAAGAAATGTATGAATAAAAGTTGGAAATAAATACGAGTTTCACTGTTCACTTCATTTCACCTCTTCATTCATCTGCCCATCGGCCCATCTGCATCGATGGTCATGAAACTTCGCATATAAAATAAAATGCGAACTTACTCCGTGAGAAATACGACCATTCAAAAATACACGAGTTCGGATGGGAAGTGTTCAAAACGGTGCCACAACAGCTGATAATTTGTCATTATCAATACACATACACATACTCGTATCATTTCCATGATACGTGTTCATCAACATGTCCAGCACCGGACGACGACGACGACGACGACGGCATAGACAGGAACAACGGATCCTCCTCATTCCATGGTTTCTCCATCTATTTCTATGGAGTACATGTACACATAGTGCTACTGCTACTGCTACTGCTACTGCTACCGATGCCATATTGGCGATTACCCTCAACGGACAAATAACGGCGTTGGATCCAAATGGTACACCGTTGTGGCAGATTGAACCCATACAAAAAGGGGGAAGAAGGGGGTATGAATCCGATAAAGCGTCTTCAGAAGAAGACGAGGAGGTGAAGGAGGTGGTGCGAGGGATGGAGCCATTGATTCAGAATCGTATGGATGCGTCCACTTCTTCTATTACAGCTGCCGTTCGAGCTTTTCCGGGGGTTAATGGAAGAGTCTTGTTGCAATATTCGGATTATAATACGTTGGATACGAGTGGGGAAGAGTTGTTGTCGAAAATGCCGTTTATAGATAAGAGAGGGAATTTTTATACGGGTAGTAAGGTGACCAATGTGATTGCGATTGATGTGGAAGAGGGGACGATCATACCCGAGTCAGAATATTCATCGCGTGCCAAAAACGCATTCTGGATTGGTCGGATAGATTATCAGGTGCAGATAAGTGATGCTGCAAGGGGGATTATTCAGGCAGAGTTTCAAATGTCCGAAGTGGTTCCGCTTGGAAGGAATAGTCCGCAGTTGTGGTTGCTGGATAGTCCCTCCTCCTACAGTACAGGAACTAAGGATCAAGAAAATATTGCTGTTATAAAGAATGCATTACCCTATGCAGCACCATATGAACTGCGTGCGACGCCAGATGTTTCATTGTCAAAGATTAATACGATTGAATATTCTCCTGGTAATTGCGGTGTACAATGGACTGCGAACAATGTTTCTTTTGATAGCCCTGTGGTACTAGCGTTGGACGTTCAAACGAATCAAAGGGTAAATGTAGATTTTGTTTCCGATATTTGTACGCGGACCAGCAATGATTTGATGTTGCCATACCCTTCTACCGACCTTACACGTTTACCAGGTAAACAGATTCAAATGCTTCAATCTCCCGAAACGTTGCAGGACAATGTTATGCTTGATCAAAGTGACTTGGACTTTTTACAAACACAGGATCTTGGTACAATGTTGGAATATTTGAACACTTTGCAACGGAAGAAAGAATATATTCAGCCATCATTTCAATGGGAACGTATTCTTGTGAGTTGGGTTCCACCTGCTGTGGCTCTGGCCTTCGTAATATCATTTGAGCTTGGTCGTAGGTCGAGGCTCCGACAATTGCAGAACCAGCGAAATCAAATTGGAACAAATACGATCAGTGGTATTAACGTTGACGCTACAATACTTGGATATGGTGGTCATGGTACTGTCGTTTATCGTGGTTCCATTGGATCTCGACCTATTGCTGTCAAGAAAATGTTAAAGGCATACCATGCCAGCGCTGAACGCGAGATGTCTCTATTAATTAGCAGTGATGGGCATGAGAACGTCGTGAGGTACTTTACGAAAGAAGTTAGGGGTGACTTTGTTTATCTTGCGTTGGAACTTTGCGACTTGAGTCTTGCAGACATGGTCGTCGCCCTTACGCAACGTCCGATTCAAAATTCACATGTAATGAACGTTGTTGGAGTTCTCAGAGGTATTGCACATGGAGTAAGACATATTCACGAATTACGGATTGTACATCGAGACTTAAAGCCACAAAATATACTTTTAGCACGTCGCAAATCATTGAAACGATATAATGATACCAAAATAGATCAACAACAAAAGTGGATAAACATTTGTGCTTGCCTTGAACGACAGGAATATATTCCAAAAATTTCTGATATGGGTTTAGGAAAACAACTCAGTGGACAGCAAAGTTCGTACGGAGGAATGTCTAATGTTGGTTCTTCGAAGTTTGCAAACTCGAATTACAACGAAAGTTCATTAATCGGACCGGGGAGCGTAGGCTGGCAGGCACCGGAGGTAATGGCTCTTCGTTCCACAACGTCGAGTAGTGTTGCCAGTGAAGATACCGATAATGCAAAGGGTTCATCCACAACATCGACTTCTGCAACAGCATCTAGCAATCGGGTGAGTAGGTCAGTGGATATATTCTCCTTGGGGTGCATTTTTCATTGTGTGTTGTTACCGGGAGTACATCCTTTTGGAGAATGGTATGAACGTGAATCTAATATAATGAAAGAAAAAGCTGTAAACATACATATGTTAAAACAGAGCTCACCAGAGGGCTTTGACTTGGTTCGGGACATGATTTCTCCAGATCCAAAAGCGCGTCTCACTGCGGCTCAGGTCTGCGTTCATCCATTCTTTTGGTATGATTCAAAAAAGTTATTATTTCTATGTGAGTCGAGTGATCGAATAGAATTAGACAGTGATGGATTACTTTCACTACAAATTGAATGTAATGCCTCTGAAGTAATTGGATTTGCTTGGGACGAAGTGCTAGAAACTGAGTTGCTGAGTAATGTTGGTCGTTATCGAAGTTATGATCCAAGTTCTGTGCGCCATTGTTTACGTATATTAAGAAATAAATATCATCATTACGATGAGCTACCAAACGATTTAAAGAGGAAACTCTGGCGCATTGTTGAAGAAAAGATTGGTTGCGTATCGACGCATGATACCTCGGGTAATGAACAACTTCCACAAAATGTTCTGTTTCTATATTTTAGTGTTGTGTTTCCAAAGCTATTTTTACATTGCTACAACGTTTGTCGCAGATTTTTGACCTTGGATGACCCTCTTGTAAAGAAATATGATATAATATTGGCAGGAATGTCTATCTCTGCAACGTCTTCAAATGATAATGTCGAAAGCTGGAGTCTTCCTACTGTATTGGAAAAAGAACAAGCAGTCCCGAATGATTCTCTGTCTCGCGTAGAGTCCGAATTGAGCGTGATGTATGACGAAGACACAGAAATATTGCCACAAAGTGCTAATCTAATTAATGAAGATGATGAAAATAAGCCCAAAACTTCAAATGGTTCATCTATATCTGTGTCGTCGGTGGTTATTTGGGATGGATCGGAATTATCTAGGTCGAGCGTTCGAGGTTGGATGCGTTCAGAACTGGAGTGGCAACGTGCAATAGACAAAACGGTAGCAACCAATCCCATTCATTCAAACGAAGCCGTGAGTTTTAAAAAAATTGCATCTGATCCGAAGTTTCGAACACGATTATGCAATCACTGGGATCAAAGCGAAGGTACACGCTGTCCAATGAGGCGGAAAAACAAATGTATTTTTGCGCACGGACCTGTAGAATTGCGAGTGAAGGAAGGAAAAAGAGGTCGATGGGGGAGCTTGGTAGACAAAAAGGGTAATCATTCGAATATAAATCATTCAGGTGGAGAAGATACTTATGGAGCAGCTAGGAGTGTGGAAATGATGCGGAAGAATGATGGGAAATGGGGAAATAATTCGAATCATGGCAGCAAGGGAACAAACATGAAACGCCCTGGTAACCAAACTCCAAAGAAGGTTTCAAAAAAGTAGATTATTAAAATGTAAATTATAGTATATAGCTCACAAAGTTGACATGACTACTTGTAATATTTGTGGGTACCAACATATGAGCTACTAGAGAAAAAGTATAAAGATTATAGCTTCTCGAAGTAAAGCCACGTTTCCATTGAGTTAGGATTATTTCTTTTTATTTATCCATTTGTTAGGGTTTGCGAACGATATATCCTCATAGTCTTGACAAGAATGCAGGTATTTTAGATCTCATCTTTGCATCTATTTGATCGACTATAGAACCGCATTTCTGCTGAACAAATACATCTTCTTCTAGAGGTCCCTGGGAACCCTGTTCGTAAATAGTCGGTCTAAAGCGTTTTGGGTTCTGTTCAATTGCATGCAAGAGCGGAGTAAATATTTCCCAACTTGCTATGAGTTCATCGCTTCGAACGAATTCATGTTGCTTATTTCGCAATACACTCATTATCAATCTCGTGTACGCATCTGGATTACTGCCGTGCGTGGAAAAGTTCTTAAATTGATTATGATAACTTATCGCTAGCTCTAAAAACAACCCAATGAGTAAAGTATTCACATCTTCAAACACTACACTCACCTGATTGAATAGGTCGAGAGTCAAACCCAGGCGACTTCACATTCGTTTTTAAATATATGGCTTCATTGGGTTGAAGGCGAATAACAAGCTCGTTTTGCAGCGGACCTTTTTCATGCCCGAACAAAAATGCACCAGCTGGAGGTTTCTTAAACTGTACTGTTATTTCTGTTTTCCTTTCCTCAAGTGCTTTCCCGGCTTTTAAGACTATTGGTACTCCAGCCCATCTAGGATTGTTAATTGACATTATGACAACGGCGAAGGTAGGGCAATTACTCTGTTTGTTTGATATTGTTTCGTCGTCCAAATATCCATGATATTGTCCAAGCAGACAATCATCAGGACTAGGCGGTATGATAGCTTTTAAAAGAGCTACCTTGGCATCTCGAATGTGTTTCCCAGCACCTTTTCCATCGATCCGAACTGGCGCTTCCATTGTCAACAAAGAAAGCACTTGAATTAAATGGTTCTGGATGATATCACGGATGATGCCAAAGTTATCGAAGTATCCTCCACGTCCTAGAGTGTCCAAAAATTAGTAGAATTCGTAGTAAAAAGACGATACTGATGAAAGGTACCAACCTTGTGTTCCAATATCTTCCTTGAACGAAATTGTAATCCGAGCTACCTTTTCTCTATTCAATAATTGTTCAAAGTAGATATTTCCGAAGCGAAAAACTAAAAGATTCTGAACCATTTCTTTTCCAAGATAGTGATCAATGCGAAAAAGATGGTTTTCAGAAAAATAGGATGACATTTCTTCTCCGAGCTGTAAACATGATCCCAAGTCCCGACCAAAAGGCTTCTCGACAATTATACGCAACCATGAACTCTTGCCGCCACTTGATAAGTAGAAGACTCCATGAACTGTAGAAGTGGCATGCGCAAATGCGGTTGGAGGTATGGCTAAGTAGAATAGCTTGTTGTAGGACTTTCCTTCAAAACATGAATCAAGACGAGTCTTCACTCTTGCAAAACTTTCTTGATCGCTGTAACTAGCTCCATTACTATAGAAGCAAAGACTTTCTAGAAACCTTCGTGCCGCCATCACCAACTGCTCGTCACCATTCTTTGCAAGATACGGAAGAATTTTCTTACGAAATGCCTCATTCGTCATATAAGATCGGGCGTAACCATATATGACACAATTTTTCGGCAATAGGTTGCTCAGCCAGAGGTTAAATAGAGATGGATACGTTTTCTTTTTCGCTAGATCACCACTCGCTCCAACAACTACAATGGCAAGGTTTTCCTAAATATAAAAAATGAAAACAAAAAATAGAATGAATGAAGCACGTCTCATTAGTTATCCGACTATTTATGTTTTCAGAGTTTTTAAAAGCTTACGGATGCTTCGACAGTTTTTCAAAGAGCTGCTGCTGCTGCTGCTGCTTTACTTTACCTGATACCATTTCTCACTCTGAACAACCGACTCTATGGAAGAAGTCATGATGATGATAATGATTGTGTAAAAAGTCTGATCCAATTTCAATGAATCGAACGTTTCACAACATTTGATTTCATCAATCGCCTGTGGTTAGTTTTTCCGCTTCAGTTTGAAAAAAGAAAATAAGGCACTGTGAGACTGTGATTGGAGTTCAGTGTCTCTACGTCTCTACCTGTACAAGCGTAGTATCAACTAACATGCAAAAAACGCCTATTTTCGATTTTCGATTTTCGACTAATAAGTACTTCGAAGTAAACAGGCCAGTTTCTTGGCACGTCGCCAAAAATATAGTAGATTCATATGCGTACCATTGTCTCCCTCACACAACATTAACAAAGATGCTAAAAGTCATAATAGCAACCACATCAGTCTACGAGATGTCACAGAAGCCTTTGAAGGTGTTAATTGCGGTAAATACTCATACTGAACCGAACTGCTTTGACGGTAATTTGAAGTTGAAATTAGATTAACGTAGAACGATAAAAAGCGACACTACGATGAGTGAAAACAAAATTGATTATGAACATTATATTCCTACTCCTTGTTATTTGGAAGATTTCTCTGAGTTTCTCCAAACATCTCTTCATCATATTTTTCTTGAGTGATACGGCCACGCTTAAGTTTTTTGTACAATCTCTCCTCCTTTGCCAACTCGTCCCATTCTGTAAGTAGTTGTTGATGTCGACCAACTCGTTTCCTGCTTGCTTTATTTTTCAACCTTGCTTCTTGTTTAGCCTTCTTTTCTTCTCTCTCTTGCTTCTTCTCCTCTCTACGCTTTGCAAGCTTTTCGCTCCTTGCATCATCAGTCAATCTCAACTGCCGTGCCTTTTCTCGTTTTTTATCCTCATATGGTATTTTGTAGAATTCAATATTTGGCTCAGGTCTAAAATTTACTTTTGTATGAATTTTTGCTAGTTCCGGCATCTTTGGCAGCTTCAGCAGACAAAACGAAGTTGCCAGATGACCAAGGTCAAGGTGCTTTTCACTGTTAGTAATATGAAGAAATGTAAAAGTTAGTAAACATTTGTTTGAGCACTGGGTTACTCCTTGCAGATTTGATATTTTCATGCAGAAGTGAATGTCGCTCGAGGCCTACTGAATGCCTCAACTTTCTCTTGCGTAGGTATCCTGACTTCAAGCTTTTTACAGATAATCCATTTTAGATTCTCTGAGCAGAAAGTCGTTTATAGTACGCAACTATTTGCTTCCTTCTCACTTAGTGGCAACTCACCGAAAAATAAACGAGCACTGATGTTCCTTGTAAGCTCTAACGTACGAGATATAGGCACGTGTACCCTTCTCCAGAAGCTCTCGACTTTTTAGTGTAGCTTTCTTTATTTGTTTGATAATATTCGAGTCCTCCCTCACGCCTATCGCGGCGTCGTCGTCAGAAGGTTGTTCAGTGAAACCTGATAGTTCTTGTGGTAATTCTTTTAGAGGAACATGTTTAAGCTTTAAAAATTCGATATAGGCATCTAAAACTACTATATCAATAACTTGCGTTTAAGAATTGGAAGGGAAGTCAATATGCTCTTACCTTCTTTTTCAGTCAAGAATACTAGGCTGCTTCCTATCTTATTAGCTCGACCGGCTCGCCCCACTCGATGAATATAGCAGCTCGGATCTGTTGGTGGATCAAATTGAACCACTTTTTCGGAAATTTTTTTAGAAAATCATTGCTTTTACCGTAAAAAATCTATTTACTTACCCCATTTCACATCAAAATCTATTCCCCTACTCACAACATCCGTGCAAAGCAAAACTCCGCCATTCTTCGACTTGAGAAAATTTTCCAGAGACAATGATCTGCGTTTTTGATTCATTTTTCCGTGAATAGTTTCTATTTCGATTCCTTTTAATTCCTCTAAGCTTTTGAGAGCTAAGCCATAAAATTCGACACATGCCCCAGCGACGAAGAAAACAACAAGTTGTTCATCCTTATGCACTCTGATAAAATCTACCAGCCGATCAAGTTTCCGAGCTAGCTCAACTGTTGCATAATAATTCGTCAAACTTGATGGTGTTGCGATATCATATTTTTTATTTTTCGTTATAGCGGAAGATTGCCCAACCGAGACATTTACGATGACCGGGTTTCTCATACCGGCTCTTGCTAATCGCTTCACACCGCTATCCATTGTTGCACTAAACAACCCAACACGTTTCCACTTCGGTAACGCTCTCAAAATAGATTCCAAACTGGCTTGAAATCCCATGTTCAGAAGGAGATCCGCTTCGTCAAGGATAAGGCACTCGAAGCTCGATAGATTAAATTCGTTATATCGGCACAACAGATCTTCTATCCTCCCAGGCGTGCCAATAACTATATCGCTATTTAATTTGTGCCACTCTTTCAAATCAGCTGCAGGACTACGCAATGTACCTACAGTTAACAGTGGCTTTGGGCATGCCAAACCAAATTCCTGTTTATTGTTATGATCAACCAAGGTGCAACATACCGAGAAAACCTGCGCAGCCAGCTCTCTCGTTGGACAAATAACGATGCCAGAGATCTCCCTTTTCTTCTTTGGAGGATCACTCCGAAGTATCATCTCAAGAAGGGGAATCAAATACGTCAAAGTTTTACCAGAACCAGTCGCTGCCTTAACGCACACGTCCTTATGCGTCAAGAAAAGAGGAATTGTCGCCGCCTGGACAGGAGTCATGCGACTTACGAATCCCATTTCTGTCAATGCGGATATCGTACCTTCCGAAAGCGGTGGTTTGATATCATGGAATGCTTTTGGTTGGTATGATGTGGTTGCTACATCATTTTCGGAAGCCATAGTTTACAACTTATATATAGGTTCTATAGTTTCTCGCTTTTGTATCAACGAGAGATAAAATATGGAAAAAGTGGTGAAATAATGTGTCAAAACTGTTGGCCAGGAGCGTTCGTATTTAAGTGCGAACGTTCAATTCGACTTTTCAGTGACGAGTGACGAGTGACGAGGGACGAGGGACGAGGGATGATTGAAATGATACCAAGATATGACTACGACATACTACGAGACCGGTGTGATAGGTCTACTTGCACTTGCACACGCATTGAAGCAATATATCATAGATATCGTCCTTGCCATCAAATACAAATGTCTTCGAAGTCTAGTAAACCGAATATGAAGAGGAAGTACAATAATCACAATCGAAAACGTCGAAGCGATGGTTCTGGTCAAAGAAATGTAAGGGCCGGTGGCGGTCCAGCGATTTTGTTTACGTGCGAAGGTGGTCGTGAGTCGCGCGTCCGTCGTGAGGCGATGCAGTTGCTGGATTATTACTGCTCTGATTTGTTGGTTAGTGAAAATTCAGATGATGTGAAGCTCAGTACGAACAGTGAGGATGTAGAAAGCAAGCCGTTGAGTTTGGAAGAAGAAATTAAACAATTGAAGCGGATGGGGAATCGGGGACAGAAGGAAAATGTTGGATTTTCAGTTTGCCATCAGTTTGAAGTTAAGGGTACCGTGTTAATACAATGTGATGTGCCGGAATGTGTACCGTTAGAGCCTTGTAAAAGGAAGAAAGTAGAAGGATGCAGGGATTCTTTATCGAAAGACGAGGAAAGTTCGGCAACAAATAAAAATGAGAGTACTCCCTTGGAAGAAAAAGTTATGAAACGAGAGCGAGTTGACCCTGAGTTTTACCGGAACTGGCCTTGGGATCCTGTGCAATTTGTGACGAAAGTATTAAACGATAGTGCTGAAACAGATGAAAGCTTTAAGAAGAAAGGGGAACCTATACCGCCCTCGTCAAGATTCATTGCCCGTATTGTTCCTCTTCAGGCTACGTGCTATGCGTCGTTGGATGAAATAGCATTAACGGCTCAACCATTAATCCAGCACTTCATTTTTAGTAAAGATATTAGGGAGAAAGGCTCGACAAATAAAACAAAATTTGCTATATCTATAAAGAGACGAAATTGCAATCACATCGATAGAATGGAATGTATTCAGGTGATAGCCAAATTCTTTGACGATAAGAAATATTGTGTCGATCTGAAAAATCCAAAATTTACAATATTGGTTGAAATTTGTAAAAGTTTCTGCGGAATTTCAGTGGTTCAAGGCATGGAAGTAATGGAAAATTTCAATATTCAAGAAAGTAGACGTAAACGAGTTATTTCAGAAGGCAATACTTCTGAGAATGAAAATGAAACAAATTAGCAGTGATATTATTTGGGAGAGCACATCCACATATGTATTGGGATAAAGTACCGACAGACCAACGGTGTATCTCGGGAGTAAATTATTCGATACTAATGAATTGATAATTTACTCATACTGTGTTTTATATAAAAGTATAATTAGCAATAGAATCAATCACGAGACAAATACGATTCAAGATTATTCAGTTGAAAATCATATAAGTCTGATGTATACATAATGTCCGACTTCAAGTAAAAAAGTTTATTACACAATAGCGCGGTATCCCAATTCACGGATAGTGAGTGAGTTATTATAGAGATCTGTGGGTAGATTGAACTGCCTGCATTATCATTCAAAGCGCTACATGACTAAGTTTCACAATCAATGCAAACTTATTCGATCTTCTAGGAATGGCGTGAAGGACCTCTTTCCTTCGAAGGTATCCGTTTTAAATGAATTTCTGGAGTTACATATGAAAAAAATTTTAGAATAAGTTTCAAAGTTTTGTTTAAATAGGTATTTTGGGACAGCCCTCATTGACATTGCCAACGGAAACGTTTCCATCTACTTTCTTTCTAATCAATATTTCCATTATTAATAGATTTTTCGTGAAAAGCTTTCAAGGTTTTTGATAGGTAAATCCAACACTTTTTCAATCGATCAAATATTTATCATCATCAAAGAGGCTGGCTATTGGCAAGATACATCCCACTACATCGATGTGATAACAACTTCGCCTTTTTTTATATCAAAATTTAGAATTTTGTGTATACTTCCCGCTTACATCCATGCTCAACGGCTTGGCCGATAATGAGATCAAAAATAATTTCATGATATGGTCTAGGATAACATATTCATTTTTCTGAGCTGATTTTCACCAATAGTCTCTAACCTAAAGCTCACAAATACCACGCTCTGATATTTTCAGAGTGAGATACAGATTCATTTTATCTCAGACTTGCGTTGGTAATGTATTGGTCCTACTTCTCTGTGAATATAGAATTATTCACACCTACCATAGAAATTGGACCATGTTTTGGACTAATTAAGGTATGACAACAAAGTTTCGGTTACGCTGGAGGATCATTCGTCATTCCCGCAACTTCGGAACAAGGAACGGAAGTGACTTATAGTATCTATTTCTGGATGAAGAAGTAGAGAAAGAATATCGGTAATGTTGATTATTGCTACTCCAAAATATCCCCCACTTCAACCAAATTTTCGATTATTTAGGAATTTTTTTGATAGATGAGTTTGCAAAAGGTTGACTAAAGGATTGGTTGGTGTGATAAGTTAGAAGCAATTCTAAAGAATACATATTTAACATAAATTCACTTATATCTTAAATTATAAATTAAACTATTTCCTTATCTTCGTTGTCAACGACTGTAACGCTTGCGTTATTTTCTTCGTGACTAAGTTTAAGGTCATTCATCACTTTCGCCTCAACAGCCTTTTTCTTTATCAGTTTTCGACCATAGTATGCAGCGACAACCACACTTGAAATAATGAAAATTGAAAGGAAAAATGCTTCCACTGATGAAAGTGATTTGCTACCACCTTCATCACTCTCGTCAGTCGCAGTAGCAGTACCAGAACCAGGAGCTTCGCCTAAGGTATACTCACAGTGATCGCCCTCGTAACCATAATCACAGTTACAATGAAGAAATGACCTGAGAAAAAGAAAAAAAGGTTAGACTGTGTGCGCCTATGGATATTTTAATTGCACACGATGCACAAAACTTACCCATTTTCCCCATCAATGCATCGTCCACCGTTCTGACTGCAGTATGCTCCCTCCTCCAAGATCTCTGATAAGGATCGGTCCCCTCTACAGATGTCAGCTTTATGTTCACAAGATGCTCCAATAAAGATGTTTTCCATCGTGGGAGTGGGACATTCGCAAGACCAGGACTCCTCGTTTCCGCTGCTCTTGCACTGTGATCCGTTGTAGCAGTAAACATTCGAATTTGGACAACGTACTTGTTCCAACTCGCACGTTATACCGCCCCAACCCTCCGAGCAGTCGCAATAAGGTACTAGCGTGTTTCCCTCATTATCATGATCAATGTCAGATCCAAGGTAACGGCAGGTCGCGTCGTTTTTACAATGAAGATCTGCATCCACGCAAGCTTGCATGTCTACTTCGTCGCCAGGACGTTGGGCAAATGTATAGCTCGAAAAGAGGGTTATGACGGTAAGGATATAGGCAGCAGTGCGCATGGTTCTTGGTTGATACTGTAATGAGGTGTTGTTATTAGTAAACAGTAAACACGTTTTAGTAAGCGATGATATTATGATATGTGTATTAACAAAGGGTCGAAGAAGAGCCAGTAAGAACTAAAGAGACATCGTCAAAAGGTATTTACGACCTCCAATCTCCAATTCCCTTTTCAAAGATCTCTCTCCTTGCAACAGAGGGTAGGAAGAAGGGAAATGAACTTTCCGAAAATGACGCGATGGTGAAAATGTAGAGTAAGTTGGAAGGACGGTATCACATGAGTCTGACGTTACTTTAAACCGACGTCCGAAGATACCCCTGCTTCGCTCAAAGTCCCAAAAAGATTTTGAAATTCATACTCAAATACTTCCCAGGCATTTAACGTTACGTACAGACGGACTAAAAATGACTATGACTCCTTGAAAACTGAAATGCCAGATAAATTGAAGAGAGGAATAAAAAGATATAATTTGTTTGGATCTCTCCTGTTACCATCAATACCATGTGCACATTAAAGGGAATGCATAGCTAAGAGTACAAATGATATTCTACCTCTGCGAACCCATTATTCAATGGATCCAATTAGACAGCCAAAAATTGCCCGAGCATTTTTTGTGACAGACGTATGGACAGTACGCACGACTCGTTCTCCAAAAATCAGAAAGATATCAAATTATGGGCAGCTCGCATTTTTGATGTTTCTAAATGTCACTTGCCATATTCCAGGGTAACACACAACTTAGGAATTTTCGTGTTAAAAGTACACTGTTTTGCAAGAACCCTCATCTTCTTTTTGTAAATAAGAACTACCAGTAATACTGCTCAAGCGATTATCGTTACAAACAGTGTGACATGACCATCGCCAACCAACAAATGCCAGAAGAGGCCTATCAGATGACGAAAGTGCATATCCATTTTGTTCCTCTATGCTTGGATCCACCTCACATCACCCCGAAATCAAACTCACAATATTTTACTTTGAAAGCTTTCAATAATTTCGAACGTAACGATGAATTTCTCCCGTAAAAAACTCTTTTCTCTTCTCGCAGGTTCTGCTTTAGTCTGCAACACCCAAGCTGTTCTGTACGGCGATGGTATGTTTGGTTATATATAATGTACAATATCTTAGCGTTCAACGTAATCCAAAAACTAATTTTTCATTTTTCATCTTATTTTTAGAGCAATATGGTGATATCGAAGGTGGTCGCTTTTGGTGAGTAGAGTTTTCGACGAGAGTCATTAGTGTCAGTTTTATCTGATACACACCTTGCATCTACGTTTTATCAACTTAAAACAGGGCTTTTCATGGAAATGGGGTTTCAGTGGTCAATCCTGAAACATGTACTGTTGAGGACACAGTTGATGGCGATGATCTACCTGCAAGTTGGTACGATGGCGTGTACATGGAATACCATAACCATGATGTGTCCGAGGAACGTCATGATCATGTACGCAAGCTTGCGCACGAGCACGAGGACGAGCACAACCACTACATTTTGATCAACTCTGGAGTGAGTTCTGATCCTGATTCTGTAACAGGCAAAGTAACTTCTGAAATCCTTGTGTTTGACACGGACACGCGATCCCTTGCATCAAGGATTGAAGGAGGAGGAAGAATGGTGCACAGTTATGGCGTACATAACCGAAATGAATTTTGGTCACACAGCGACTTCGATGGGATGTTCTACATCGTTCATCTTAGTGATTTGAATAGTCACGTAGGAGAGACTGTCACTAAATTCGAAGATATTCCGTCACATGGCAAATTGCTCTGGAGTGAAAGCAGCAAGCTTGGAAATCGTGCCTTCGCTACAGGTACAAGTGAAAAGATTCTTTGGGAGGTAAATATGGAAACACGTGAGGCTATACGCAAGTATGATTATACAAGTGATGTTCCTGAAGACGTTTGTCGTGGACTTCATGCTATTGCTTATAGCAGTCAGTCAGAGCATATTTTTGCCGAGTGCTCAGGTGGCGGTGGTATCCTCGAATTTAACGTTGCAAATGATAATATTGAATTTTTGTACCGTCACGCTGATCAAACAGGTTCTTTGTATGAAACACCTGATGGCAAATATGTTGTGGCAGCAAATAAGGCTAATAACCAAATGCACGTTTTCAAACCTGAAGGCAATGGCGTCCAACATGCAATTGTGGCAGAAGCTGAACTTGATGGTAATCCCAGTTCCGTTTCCTTCTATCCGAAAGGATCTGACAACTTTATTGCTTGCATGCCTCAAGTAGAGGTGAGAAGTTAAATTTGATCCAACAAATACATTTATATATATATATATATATATGTATATATATTATTTCAATGTTCTCACGAATGAAATGATATTTGTATTTAGAATCCAATTGAAAACCAAAGCTTTAGATGTGATTATTATGACGGATGCAACGATGCTAGAAGGTATGTGTTATTAAAGAATTAGTTTTCTTTATCTTGCAAATTTGTTCTTACTTTATATTGAATGGTATTGATTACGCAGGGAAGATGATGTCAATGCAGGAGTTTGTCTCTATGATCCTAATGACAATTCCAAGCTATTGAGGATCACGAAGGATTCTGATCAGGAGCAAAATCTTCAAGAAGGAACAGGAACGGGAGAAGAAGGTCCGTACTACAATGCCTGTAATCGCTGTAAAGAAGCTGACAACTTCGAAAATGGAGAGTGTACTTGCACTCCTAACTGCGGTAGTTGCCAGAGCGATAAATCATCCAGTGATAGCGAAATTGGTTCATATTGTGTTGACTTAAATGGGCTCATCAGTGAATCTACTACAGCTATTACTCATATTCCTGGGGCTGGAGCTGTAAATACTAGCCGTGGATATGGAAGCACTGAGTGCGCATATGGTAGAACATACAGGACCCATAAACGGGGTGGCAAGTATGATGCTTCAGTCGCCAATGTACCTGACGACTCAATTGTTATCGTTGATATGAGTACTCAAACTATGAAATGTCACGTTAAAATTGACGGAGCTCCCTCGCGTGTTCTTTACGTTCCTCCGAACAATAGCGAAAATGATGAATCTGGTGCCCTTTCACTAAATTCTTCTTTCTTCAAATATTCCCTTGTATTCGTAGGAATGTTGGCTTCTATGGTATTTTAAGTTAAGGTATCTCATTAAATCTACTAAATTGGCATTTTTCATTTTCGTGCATATGAGAGATTGTTTCCTGATCCTGCAAATTAACCACATTCAGTGGTACCATTACTAAAGCTTAACCCAACATCACTTAATTCATCATTTTCAAATATTCCCTTGAAATACGTAGGAATGGTAGCTCGTTCTTAATTTTCATTTTCTTGCATGTAAGAGAGTGCGCAGCATCATGAAACTAATCGTTCTCGAGAAGGTGCATATCAATTGCCTGCAAGATCCAAATGATGATAAAGTGAAGTTAAAGTGAAGTTAGGTCTTCAACTGGTATCGCTAACAATGGAACATGTATTATTCCCCGACAATTTGAATTTATTGGTGACAACTACTTAAGTATTTGATAAAGGTTGGTAATGTTTGACAAGCGGATCGATTTCAGTCTCTGCTCAATTTCCATATTGGATTGGTTCAAAGGAAGTTGTTGCAAGATGATCTATAACTATTGAGATCTTTACGAGATCTCGGTTCATTCTTTACTGTCAATGACTCAACTCTCCGTCGTCACTTCAATAAAAATTATGCGGTTTTGATGTATACCAAGAGCTTGCTGTGCAAAAGAAAATTTAAAATTTTATTTGGTTAAACTATCACTTTGAATCAATGCGAGCTTTACATCGTTTTTAGTGGTGTTACTTCGCTCTTCATTTACTCAAATACCGACCTGATGTTTATTTCTATCTCCTGATATTTCACTTGGAACAGTAGTTGGAGATATTAATGATTTTTACTTGATATCATACACGAGTACGGGTTTGAGGCTGAAATTGTATGAATATGAAGGATTGACCTCGAGCACTAAGAAATGGAACGGACACAATATTCACTTAAATTTTATGTCGTAAACTTCAGTCAGCAACAGATATAGTTTTATTTTAACTTGATTATTGTGGTAAGTAGCCAATACTTAGTAATTGTTATCGATCACACCGTAGGGAGATTTGTTTCGGGTATCAAGAGTAAAACATTGGGATAGTCCGTGCCGACTCTTCGTCACGTTGAAATGATATGCTCTATCATGCTTTAAAAATGTCAATACTCGAAATGAAAAATGAGAATTTAGTTTGTTTCTGATGTAGCGTCTCTCTTGTTCCTTGTAAACTTTGCGCGGCCGATATTCCCCTGACAAAGTGGACATGAATTCTTTCGACGCAACCAATCCTTTAGGCATGTTTTGTGGAACACATGCCTACATGGTGTATCCCCAACACAGTCGCCGTTCTCGAATGGAACAAGACAAATTGAGCACGAATCAGCATTCTCAGCCTTATCAACACTATTCATAAAAGGATCGTCGGGCACGGACGTGCACTCATACTTTTTTGTCTTCAAAAGTAACTTTGCATTCACGTCGCCCGTCAACAGGCCTATTGTGCGAGGGTCCACGGAATTTCCACTTTCCACTTCAAATTCAATCCACCGGCTCAAAAATTGCTGACGGTCACTTTGAATACGTAATAGCTCCATTCTCTTATCAATTTCTTCTTCTACTTTTTTGTTTACAGTTAAGAACACACGAAACCGTTGAATATAGTTATTCCCGCTGCCTGTCGGTACAACCTTTAGCACCACCGGGAATATGATCTTATATTTAACATGTGAACGAACGCTGATCCCGAATTCGGTAAAAAAGAATAGACTCAAAACGAATGCTACCCAGAGACAACCCCACGGTAAAACAATCTCGCCGTATTCCTGAATACCGGGATCGTTTGAAAAGCAGTTCGCCCCAAGAAGACCATCTTCTGTCATAAATCTATCGCGATCACGTCGACAAACATCACCGAAGGTGCAATAAAAATGCTCGGTACACGGACACCTCTTCATAAGCTTTTCAGCCACCACATATGTGTCAAAGTCTCCTTCGAAGTCATCCTTAAGAAAGATTTGACCATCCGTCGTCATCACAATAGGAACTTCTTTAGTTTGGGACAAAGGACACGTTCTTGACCACGGACTTTGAGAATTTACACCGTGGAGGATAAACAGAAAGCAAGAGCAGATACAAAACAGTAACTTCTGCATCCTGATGATGATAACAAATGCAAACTTCTATAATTTCGCTTCTACTCTTCAAGTGGATCTCCCAGTCCCTGTGTACGTATTTGTACGTTTCGGATTATGTTCGTTTTCTTTTCAGTCGTACTTGTACTTGTAATTGCAATTGCTTCTCCTACGTTTCAATTTCGCCAGTCCAGGCCATAATTCTATCGTTTCTTTCGATTATAATAGGAGTGTGCCTGTGGCGTTTTTGGATAGAGCGATATTATTTTGTAAAAAAATATGAGTAAGTTACGGAGATATCTTCCAGGTTCCAGGACTGCTTGATGGATTGGTGGGTAGAGCTGCGGACTGTGGACTGTGGAGTGATTTTTGAGTTTACGGTGTATTAATACATGTACGTCGTACACGTATAATACATATATTTCTCTACATGCGTAATGCGTAAAAGCGAGGGGTAAGAAGGTGAGCAATCATACGTTCGTACTCGTAACATTCGCTTCGCTGGAGGAACACAAACACAAACACACAAACATTGGGGTTCGCATATTTGACATGAGCTAAATATTTCGAAATCTGCCCTTCGTACGAATTTAGCCTATCAAGTGAGGACCGCACTCATTTCTATTTTCAAAATACTGACTTGACCTGCCGAACGGGAAAATAACATTATTGCATTTGAGGCTGTTGTCATGAAATATATATTTTTTGATAGAGAATAAATCCAATCCAAT